>ENA-ORTI01000424-ORTI01000424.1-human-gut-metagenome-genome-assembly--contig:-NODE-424-length-51060-cov-30.785100_pt1 | contig 51060 bp, 54 predicted proteins | sample MGYA00242071_ERZ509191 | MGnify/ENA primary metagenome ERZ509191 (study PRJEB26280, sample SAMEA2338832) | human gut metagenome | biome: human gut; feature: human-associated habitat; material: faeces...
TGCCTCCGTAGCTCAGGGGATAGAGCACCGCTCTCCTAAAGCGGGTGTCGACGGTTCGAATCCGCCCGGGGGCACCATCGCCGGGTAAGAGGAAGCGACTCACCCTCTAATCTCGGCGGCCATTCCCTCGTAGCACAAAGGTCAGGGTAGGCGACTTATAATCGTCAGATCCGGGTTCGAGTCCCGGCGGGGGTACCATAGACATCTCCTCTCTCGAAAGGGCCGTTCTTGTTGACATGCCGGGAGCGGCCCTCCTTTTCACCTGCTACAATCAATTCTCAGAAGCACATCCTCGTAAGACGGAGGAACGATATGGCATTGGACAAATACGCCTTCTCTAAGATCGCCAGGGGCGAGAACCCCACGGCTGGCGCACAGGGAGGCGGCAACAAGTTCAACGCGAGGGAATACCTCGGTGGTGGCGCTGATTCCGGCATGTCCGAGAACTTCATGTCCATGAGGCAGAAGATCGCCGATGAATCCGACGCCCGAAGGGCTGCGGCTGAGCCTCCTGCTGGCAAGAAGAGGGCCGATGGCCGAGATTACCTGGCCGCCACGATGGGCAAGATCGGCGAGAACATCATGGGTCTCGCTGGAGCCGAGGAAGCTGCAAAGACCGAGACGAAGCTCGATGACATCGGCTCTTTCCTCTTGGGATTGCCGCTCGGAACAATTTCCGCACCGTTTACCGGAGCGTCCCAGCTTCATGAGGCGGTCTCTGGCCACAGGGCTACCGAGATGGACGATGCCGGCTATATCCCGAGCCAGGACCTCGATCTCGGGCAGAGGCTTGCCACCGGTGCATCCGGTGTCATTAACGCAGTCGGACCGTTCTTCGGCGGCTCCGCTGGCATGTTGAGGGGCGCGAAGAATGCCGCCCTTATAGGAGGCGGTGCAGCCGCCGGCCTCATGGGTGCCGAAGATACTGCGAAGAAGATGGCTGGCAAGGCAATCGAATCCTCCGTAAAATCTCTTGCCAAAGAAGAGCCGAAGGGCTTGGTCGGCAGGCTTGCATCCGAGGCCGCAGAGGAAGGCCTCGAAGAGTTTGTCCAGTCGCCGCTCGATGAGATTCGTGCCGGCACTCTTGATGACGGCTGGTTTGGCAGGGCTGTCGAGTCTGGCGTAACGGGCGCTCTCGGTGGTGCCGTCATGTCCGGCGCGGGCATGGCGCTCGATAGGACGTTTGGCAAGATGGCCAATCCTTCTAACGAGTCTTCGAACAGGATGCCCCCGCTTTCGCCTGACACTAAAACCATTAGGGAACGCAGAGGCTTCAGTACCGATGTGACGTCCATGGTATCCGATGCAAAAGACAGTATCAGGGATACGCTCGCTGAGCAGCAGAAGGTACCCGGTGCAGCCTCCGCACTCCAGGTATCCTCCGGGTTGCGCAACCATGGTCTCGATGACGGAACCGTTGGCTCTGGTCTAGTCGAGAAGATCTTCTACTATCCTGATCGCAGGGATATGGAAACCGGCGAGATCCAGAGCTCCGCAAAGACAATTGCAGACTGGTTCGGTATCACGACTGATGAAATGCACAGGATCCTGTCCGGACCGAACAAGACCGCTGAGCTTAACCAACTCGTGCAGAACATGAAGGCCAACGGTCAGTCCACAAGGCTGCTCATCGGTCGAAACCCCGATACCAACAGGGGTCTCTATTGGATCGACGTGGATGAGATCGTTGATTCCGACTACATCGATCTGAACCCGTTGACGTATTCCTACGTGAAGTCCGATATCGACGGCGATAAGGCGCAGATCTACTTCGACCGTAACAACCAAGCGTCTCTTGGCTATGTATCCGAGAACATCGTTGCTCCCGAGGCCACGGACCAGAAGACGGGCCTACCTGCCTCGAACGTCGATATCTCCGACTACGGATTCATGCCTGCAACCATCGGTGATAAGAGCACAGCCCAGCTGACCAAAGATGACGTCAGGCGCATCTTCACTGAGGCTATCGATGAGACCGTCGGCACGAACTCTGGTATTGATGCCGTCTCCTACGCTGATAGATGGGCCGATGAAGTCGCCTCCGGCAAGGACTCCAATAAAGCGAACTTCTTCAACGAGATCAACGCCGCCATCAAGAACTATCTCGACAACGGTGGCCAGCTGCTCCCCGGTGCGCATACTGGCACCGCTGTATCGAAGATCATCGGTAAGATGCAGGCAGATACGTCCGCCGGCTTCTCTCGTGCTATGGATGCAGCTGCGGCCGATGTCAGACGTGCAAATGAGATCGTCGAGCAAATAGTCGAAATGATCCCTGGAGTCCTGGCTGAGTCCAACGAGGGTCGAGGCATGTCGTCCAAGGGTGACCTTGGTGGCATCCGATCTTACGCCGAGGCTGCCACCGACATGCTGAACGCCGCATATGCGAAGTACAACAAGGCTGCAACGAACGTCGGTTTCCGCCAGGACGGCAGGTTCATCCTGGAGGCCCAGTCCAAGCTGCTCCAGTCGATCGACTACACGCTTCGCAACCTTCATACCGCTATGTCCCAGTCGGGCTTGGGCGTATCTGAATCTGTGTACCAGATGCTCGTTGACATCTGCGTGAGGCAGGTTGAGCGCGGAGGCGACGTCACCACGACGATCTCCGGCCTGTTTGACGCAGCACTCGCGAATGGCTCGATGACTCGCTTCAGGAATGAGACCGGACATACGAAGATCCAGAACGGCGAAGATCTCGAAGTCCTCAAGCGCGTGTTCAAGGACGAGTACGCAAAACTATATAAGGCATACGAGAAGGCAATTCTTACCGACAACACGGCCAATGAGAATGGCATAAAACTACCTGGTGAGATGGACAAGCCTGAGCTTCTTGAGTCTGATGGTGATGCTGCTTTCGCAAGGTACTTTAAGCGCGCCTTCGGTTCTCAGTACGGCGAAGATATGGTTGAAGGCTGGCCAAAGCACTTCGAGGGCAAGACCTGGAACGAAGCCGTGAGGATTGTCTCCCAGGATGCAAGCTATGACAGGACGCAGTTCGTCGATCTCGATAACGGATTCCAGCAGCTGTTCAACATGATGCTTGCTGACGAAGGCAGGCAGTCTAGGCAGGTAGCCATAAGGATCGACAGCGAGGTTGAAGCATCAGTACGTATGTTCGCTGATCTCCGTTCTAAGTGGGAAGCCAATGGAAAGAAACTCCGCGGAGCCGATTTCGCCATGGCAGAGCAGCTTGTCACGAAGGTAAGGAGCATCATCGGACAGAGGTCCGCCGATAAGATCGGCCTGGTCTCCGTCGATTCGTTCTTCGATTCTGGCTGGGGTGAGATGCTATGCTCCGGAAACAAGGAGCTCGCCATGAAGGCCATCTGCGAGATGGCGATCAGCGCAAAGTATGATGGCGTCATCGCGAAGCTGAACCAAGCTCTTAAAGAGAAAGATGGCCTTCTGGCCGACAAATACAGGATGGCCGCGCTGAACATGCTCGGCGATCTTGTTGATACGTCCAGAGTCGATGACTACATCATATCCGAGATAGCAGATGCCGCAAGCAGCATGGAATCACTTGAGAATGCGGAGACGTTCTCCAGGCTCTATGACGCCATAACGAGCGATGATCCGCGCCTGACGTTCGGTGTGATCTCGAGCACCTGGGATGCAGGTAACGGAGACAACGCAAGCGTGTTTTTGACCGACGTGCTCACTACGCCAGGCTCCACGTTCTCCAATGCAGATCTTTCGAGCAGGATGAACAGGGCCGCCTCGAGCCAGCGTACTGCCGATCAAATCAACAATGAGATGAACATCGAGAGATGGAACGCTGTATTCAAAGCTGCCACTGATGCCGGACAGCAGGAGCGCTATGCCAGTGCGATAGACGATTTGCTCAATGACCGTACCTATGAGGTCAGCAATGACGCAATCGGATCCGCTGTCTATGCTGCTACCACGATCGCAAATGCCTACAAGGAAAAGGGTGTCGTCCCGAGGTCCGCTCAGATCATGTACGCAATCTCCGAGATCTCTAGACATGGAGCCCTGTACGCATGGTCTGACAAGCTGTTCGGTCTCTCGCAGGGCAGAATCACCAAGAGGCAGTTCCTCGATAACCCAACGCTCGTCGCGAGGCTTATGGTTGACCCGGAGTTCTCGATTACCATTACCGACTGGGAAAGCGGTCAGTTCAATAACTTCAGCCGCGACGATCTGATTAGGGACGTCATCCCTGATTGGAACGGTGGACCGATCACCCTTAACGTCTACAACAAAATATTCACCAAGTATCCCCAGCTCATCTCAATCATCGCTCCGCCGTCGATATCGGTCGGCGTGAACGAGAACTCTGAGTCCACGGTCACCAAGACGACGACAGACTCCGTAGACAGGGCGCTCCTCAACCGTGTTGAGGCAGTCATGAATATCAACAAGGACGAAGACAACATCACCAAGCGCGGATCTGAGGCCAGGAAGCGCGAGATGCGCAGGGTCAAGCTGCTGCTTATGGATCACGTTGAGTTCATTCCCGAGCTCTGCCGAATGATGGGTGATGTTGACGGAAGGCTCACGCTGAGCGAGGCGACCAAGAGGTCGAGCAAGCTCGTCGATGATATGTGCAACTACTTCATCGATCTCGCGATGTCTGGCGAGGGAACCAAGTATATCGACATGCTTGCAGAGTCTTCTGCCGATACGTTCAACTCTGTCATGAGAACAGTCAGTGAATCCTTCCACGCTGCGATGGAGATAGCTTCGCTCGAAGACGAGGTGCTCGATAGGGCCGACGACAGGAGTCTTGCCAGTCGAGATGCGCATATCAAGCACATGTCTGAGAGTATCGTAAGCAACACGATAAACAAGTTTGCTGCTGATAAGACGGCCGGCCTTACGTCGCTTTTCGACAAGGCGTCAAAGAAGTTTTCCGACGAGATGAACGGCGTCGAACAAAGGTTCGATGACTACATGCACGATCTCGACGAGCTCGAAACGATCATGAGTACCGTGTTCGACCTATATGTCAATAACAGCACTACTAGGGCCCAGATAGTCGACGAGATCAATCAGGGCTTGGATGCCCAGCTCAAGATGATCGATGATAAAATGCTTGTCGATACTGAGGGAAAGACCGAAGCTCAGATCAAGGCCGAGGCGGATAACGTCCGAGACGCGATCAAGAACGAGCTGACCGTCGACAATATCAATAGCCAAGTCACCGCGATATCCAATAGCTTGCCGACGGCCGGCGGCGAACTGAATCCTGATGACAAACTCACCGGGTTCATCACGATAGACGACTTCGGCAATGGCACCGATGGTGCGAGGAGTCTCGTCAAAGAGAAGATCTCTGAGATCTCCAGAAGTTCGAACTTCAACCTTGGAGACGGAGAGCTATCCGTTGATGAGACCATGGATAAGATCGATGCTATCTGCGACGAAATCGTGAAGAACGGCGGAGTGCTCAACGAGGAGATCAAGAACAAAATCAAGACAGCAATGTCTTTCTGGAACTCCGTTGCTATGCGCGATTGGATGATGGATAAGAATCTTCGAAGCGGCACCATCCAAAACGTCAACATCTTCAACGCTGTGGACAGGCACAACAAGTTTATCCTCGACATGCGTGATGCTATTAGGTCTGACATGATCGATAGAGGAGTCGATCCGAACCTCGTCGATCTTACCGGCGAGAGGCCGCACTACCCGCATCAGGACTTCTCTGATCCCACGCTCGACCTCATGGCGAACAGGGCGATCGTGAACTCCACGAGAGGCGGCGCCTCTACCAACGTCGGACTCAACGGAGCAAAGACGCGCGCATATGCCGGATTCGACTTCATCCCGAGAGATTATCGCTCGCCGGTTGCTCCTATCGAGCTTGATTATAATGGGCTGATGAAGCTCGTTGAGCAGGACCGAAAGTCTATTGATCCTGATGGAAAGTCTACCGGATACAATAGGTTCATCGGTGCAAAGACGTGCGTTGGTGGTCCGTGGACTCCGAAACCAGATCAAAACAACCAATGGGGCTGGGAACTCGGCACGTTCACCGAGCGAGATCTCGAAGAAATGAAGGCTGATCCGACCAAGAAGGTTCTTATCTTTGATCCGATCATGTCTCCCAACGGTATCGATATCAACTGCACGCATGACGCATACAATGGCAATGGCTGCGATTTTCAGATGACTCTGGCCATGATCGGCCGCCTACTCGATGGTACGCAGGAGGGCATGGCGCTCAAGACCGCCAAGACGATCGGTAACGTGAACCATATGTCCCAGGATGAGCTGAAGATCGACGGACTTGATTACGGTGCCAACTCTACTGATATGTCCGCGCTCAACAAGTACAATATCGGATCGCCAGATTGGGAGAAAGCTCTGGGCGTCCTTAGGGAACAAGCTCGCAATAATCTTATCGGCTACCGAGATAAATGGCGCAAGAACCTCAATGCAGTATTCTCCGATGATGCCAACAAGGTGCTTGGCATGGGTAATGCTGAAGCTCTGCACTTCTCACAGCTTATTACTCCGTTCGTTGAGGTCGAAGTCGAGGTTCTCGATGCCTCCGGTGAGGTCGTCGATACGAAAATTGAGCTCATCGATTCCATCAATCTGTTTGCCACGGATGATATACGTGGATTTAGAGATGCAATCTACTCTATGACGAAAGATGGATCTAGGATTTCCAGGATCATTCCAGTTGCCGTGAATCCTGAAGAGATCTCGATGAAAATCCAGCGAGAAGTAGCAGCATCTATCCGCAAAGGCGGCAAGAAAAATAGGCAGAAGATAGCTCTTGATGCAGCCACACATTGGCGAGGTAGCTATGCCAAGACACTGAAGATCGGCGATGTCCTTGCTGACTTCTCGCCGGTTAAGCCGTCCTCCTTCGACTTTGCCATCGGAGACGACCGCACCTCTCCGCTCGGAAAGTTCTTGGATGAGCTCTATGGATCTAAGGCGCTAGAGATTCCCGGAAACTCTCGCTCCAGGATGGACTACGGCGTCATTCAAGATAGTACGATCAACGCGGCATATTCGGCCATGAAGGGTGCTACGACACTCGGAATGAGTCCTCGAAAGTTCGAAGTCGATAACAGCTTGTCGTATGCCACGAGCGGCAACTTGTCGGTGAATGGTATGCCCTTGCCAGTAAAGGCATTCTGCAAGGATAGGGACAAGCTGAGTTCTAGCGTCTCTGGAATTGACTCCGTGTCCAAGACGTTTGAGCCGCTCAAGAATACAAAGGAAAATGAGTGCCAGCCTCCAAAGGCCGGAAATAACCCGGAGACTGCCGGCATTGTCTTCTCCGATGCTGAGTTCCTATCGGCGCTTACCTGGGCTATGAAATACCAGCAGCTCCTCTATGTCCCCGAAAAGTATGTGAGCCCAGAACTTGTATCCCCGTATCCCATCGTCGGAGATTCGGTGCTAATCGGAGGCGAGAAGTTCAACATTATCGCCCCGTATAAAAATGACGCTCTCAGGCGTGCCAGCTTGAGGCATGGAAAAGCTGCCGTCATGGACTTTGATCCGGCTAACGTGGCCGTCAGTGTCGCCGGCGGATTTACTGTGACCATGGGCGACGGCGCGAGCTACGTGAACTCTGAGACCATCGGCAGGCGCGGCCTCACGTTGCAGAACAACCACAAGAAGATGGACGTTCTCAGCGACCTGCTCTCTGATGGTAAGGGGTCGAATAGGAACGTCAAGAGCTACTCGCTCTGCACGATCCAGGATATGGCCGAGCTCGCATCGCTGACCGATGAAAACCTTAAGAAGAGCATGGTGTTCGGACGTCAGTATTCCAAGACTTCCGGCTCTGACATCGACCAGACGAAGGCCATGATCGACATCCGTGATGCCGTAGACTATATGGCAAATAATGGCATCAGTAAGCGTGACTCTGCATCGAGGGGAGACGTTCTCGCCTTTGCAAAGATCGAGTACCTCGATGGATCTGTTTCCTATGCACCGATCACGCTCGGAACCGGTGCGCCGTCGAAGATGCTCAAGATCAACGTCACGCAAGACGGCAGCGCCATCAAGATCGACTTCGACGCTATTGTGTCCATCAAGGACGAAAGCGATAGGGAGTTCGCGCTGAAGTATGCGATCCACTCGAAGAGCTACAAGACTATGGCCACCGTGCTCGACAAGTTCAAGATGCCTATGCTTGGCGTCAGGTACACAGATACACAGGGCAAGACTGTAGATGCTCTTAGGGCTGATATCATCTACAACAGCACCACCGATGAGAACCGAAACAGCGATGCCTGGCTCAACATCATGAAGTCAAATCTCATGTACTGGGTACACGCTAAGTCCGGCGGAAGCCTGCTGTACAAGAGGGTCGATGGTGGAAACTACCAAGTGAATCCCTGGCTCGAAGAGTGCGGACTGTCTCCGCTTGAGATCAAGTCGCTTCTCGAAGGAACCGATATCAGCGTGTGGCGGAAAATTGTTAATGAGAAGATCGACCTTGTCGATCCCGCGACTGTTCCGCCTGACTCCACAGTGAACGATGTCATCAGGCACGTCATCGCGAACAACATCAGAGACCACATCCCCAACACGTATTTCTTCTCCGCCATAACCAAGGAGTCCCTTGGCGGTAAGACGCCCAAACTGCGCGGGAAGATGTTCAGCTTCTCCTCGATCGACCAGCTCAATAGGAAACAGACCCTCGAGCTGTTCAATGCCATGGATGACAAGTGCTGCCCTCCGGGACTCGTACATAAGTTCGATGAAAACGGCAAGCTGGCCGATAAGAAGTCTGTCATCTCCACCACGTTCGACGAGTACGGCAGGATGATGCAGTACATCGGAAAGGGCGATAACGGCAGGCCTGTATACATGGCCGTCGATGTATCCGTTGGTGATGCTATGACGCTTGGCGTCGGAACCACGATGGACCGTGTATCTGCTTCCGCCGCTTATAGCCTCCAGCACTCCGAGAGGCAAGGTTTGTCTAGGGCGCTGACTGAGCGTGAGCTCGATGCTGTCACTAAGGACGCCATGCTGCAAATCGGAGACTACGGTGCATTCAATGACCAGAGTCTCCGTGACGAGGAATCAACGATGGCCCGCGAGGGCATCGGAGCCTCTGCGTATCAGTCCGACATCGCAGCGTATGTGAAAGCCGTAGACCGTGGTTCTAAGCCGATCATGGCCAGGGATCTCCATGAGTTCGAGGCTAGGAAGCGCATCGCAGAGAGCAGCAAGATGTTCACCGAGAGGCTGCCTATCGTCCTGGCTGATGACAGGAAGTTCTTCGGATCTGTGGACAGCATGGCTACCGTCAAGGAGAACGATCCTGATTACGCAAGGAAGCAATCCTTGCACGACAGTTACACCATGGTCAGGGATGCTCTTGGCATGGGTGACGGAGGCAAATGGCTGACGTGGGACCGATTCATGATGCTCGTCAAACATGACTGCGGAATCACCTATAACGACGGCAAGGGAACATTCCAGATCACCGTCGATCAGATTCACGAGTCCGCCCTGCGCATCAAGAGGAATATCGAGAAGACCGGCCTACCGATTGTCGCTGCTAACAACAACGACGGTTACTCCAGCAGGTACTCGCTGCCGATGCTCCTACCGTCCGAGAAGTCCTACTTCTGGCAGTTCAAGAACATCCGCGACGAGAACGGCGGAGATTTCTCAAAGTTCGAGGAAAACATTCTCGCAGAGGGCGACAAGGCCATCGAGCTCATCACAAGGATCCCGGCTACCCAAAAGAGCGCCGGCCGTGGCGAGAGCGTTATGTCCAAGAAGAAAAGGAACGCGCTTCTCGCAGCGTGCGACTGGATGTACACGGAGAACGGATACGCAACTAAGTCCGGAAGGATCTATGGCGATACTTACTCTTCTGACATGATCAGGGATTCCAATGCCTTCTTCGAGGCCCTATTCGACAATGAGTCGCAGCAGGAATGGAAAGAGCTCCTCATGGAGACGACCGAGGAGGTCGCCGAGAAGCTCAAGGACTACAGGTCTCTGTATAACGCTAAGTACACGATCACCACGCTCGATGACTCCGGAAGGACCATCGTCAAGGTCAAGGCGAACGATCAGGCCACGATAGATAAGATCCTTAACTTTGCGACCACGACGTCGCAGATGATGGGTGTTATGTCTCCGTCCGTATTGTTTGCCAATTATGCAGACAAGGCGCTGTCTACCAATGCCATGAAGCTGGCCATGAAGATCGGTAGGGACTACGGTATCGGATCCTATGCGACTGATGTCGATGTGAACCAGGATCTCGTCAAGCAGTTCTCGCGTGATCCGCTCGTGCTGCGATTCTGGAATGCCATGCGCGACGCCGCTATCGACGGAGACGAACAACTGTTCTTGGCTACCGTAAACGACGAAGCTGATCTCAACACTTGGATCGAGACTCGAGGCAACCGCAGGAACAAGATCTCCGACATGGTGTTTAGGGGCATCAACGGAGGCAATTCCTTCGCCAGTGTCCAGATCGAGAACTTCATGAACTACTTCCTTGCGCTCGAAGCAAAGGATGGTCACAACTACTGGTTCCAGCCTGTCAACGATTCGAACGGCCCGACGGAGATGCGCATCGAGCAGATCATGGCGAGCGACAATGCGTTCAGGCTGTTCGTTGACATCTTTGGAGGCGGCGTCTCCTTCTCGCTCGATAACGCGATGGTCGCTCAGAACAACGCGCTCAGAGGCGACATGGCGCAAAGGTCTGTCCCGTCGATGCTCTACAATGATTTCGTCAGGCAGCATGGCTCCGCTGCGAAGTTCTTCTCGACCACGTTCGTCTCCAGGTTCATGCAGGCCCGCATCAATCAGGGTGGCAGGATACTCAATTGGGTTCTTCCTATGTCCACGTTGCACCATGCAACCATTGAGTTCCTAACATCTGAGGGCATGGCTGATACCAAGATCGGCCAGAGAGCCCAGCTCCTACATATCGAGGACGCCAGGACATTTAAGAACTTTAAGATGGCCCTGGCGAGCGATGCTCTTCACATGGCGCCGGCTGTCCTCGCCGCAGTCCTTCTGGCCATCCCCGGTGCTATCGAGCCTCCTGAGGACGATGACAAATGGGGCAACCCGACGGACTGGCTGTTCTTTGGTCATAGGATCTATCCTGACTGGGAGCTTGAGTCGATCATGGGCATGGCGCTCCCGGTCGCTGTCTTCTGGAAGTCTTGCTCTCTCGGCAGGCCTAGGATCGACCTGCTGACCAATGGCGCAGCCTCCGTGTTCTACAACAACCCGATGGCCAGGATGTCTGACCTTCTTGCCATGATTACCGGCGATCCTGAGTCCTCGATCCTCTCCGATTACGAGAGGGACGTTGAGACCTATGCCGATGCTAAGAACGGATCTCCGGATCTGTCTCGTTGGCTTATGGGTCAGTTCCAAGGTTCCATGCTCACGTGGGCTGGCCAATTCTGGTGTCCGCAGATTTTCAAGGAGCTGTTCTCGACGAGTCTCGAGCATAGCTACAACAAGATCTATGAGGAGACCTCGACTGGCGCTCTGACTGAGGATGGAGCCAACGGTAAGACCATGAAGACGACCTACGAGGATGCCATGCTTCGCAAGGTCGCCAGAAGGAACCCGGTTACCGCAACGATACTCGACATCACCCTCCGCCCGAACACCGGGTATCTGGAGAGCGAGATGCCTCTTGTTGTCATCCCTGACCAGACTCAGATGGATTCCCAGAAATACTGGAGTCTCTACGATGATGCGGGCAACCCGCTTCCCGAGTCGGTCAGGCAGGAGAAGATCATCGAGATCATCTCCCTCATGCAGCAGACCGATGACATGGAGGACCTATATAAGGCTGGCTTCTATCTCGATCCGAAGACCAGGTTCGATGTCGGTGACACGATCTGGCAGATCTGCTCGAATCTTACCGATGCCTATTACGAGATGGAAGCCAATGGCGACCTGAATCCGTATGTCCTTGGTGGTGGCGATTACTACAAGGGTAAGGCTCTGGCTACCCAGATCTCCAATGCCTACTATGACGAGCTAGATTATTGGAAGTCCTTCTACTATGACAAACTGGAAAGCGAGCCGATGCGTAGGAGCATGGTCATGTACAACAGATACAAGACCACCTATGCACAGGACGACAATGGCGACGTCTACGCCACCGGTATCATGGCAGACACCTCTGGCCTGAAGTCTCTGTCCCCGATCAAGATTGCTCCCGACTCCTTAACGGAGAGTACGATCACGATGGGCTATGAGGGAGACTTCATGACTCCGTCCGCTGTTACCGGTGAGAGCACCGGCATGAGAGCACTCATCCCCGTCGAGCAGGGCTATGAGAATGTGATTCCCTTCGAGTCCCATGACCCGGCAAATCAGTCTGGATCCGGTGATAACGGAGATAACAACAACGGTGGTAACAAGTCCAAGCCCTCTGATAATAAGCCTAAGTCTTCTAACGGCAAGCCTTACGGCAACCGCAAGGGCGGCGGTGGCGGCGGTGGTGGCCGTGGTGGCTCCGCACCGAACCTATACTCCAGGCTTCCCAAGGCATATAACCCTTCACCGAAGACCATGTACGGCGAGAGGCTGTATGATACGAAGTACGACTACCTGCGGCCCGGCTTCGAGACGAAGGGCAGCCGCGAGGCCTACAAGAGGAGCGACATCTAATGGCAGACTTCGACATCAAGCCAGAAGACATCAAGGATACGAGCGGTCTCGGTGACAAGATCAGCGAGATGTATAACCGCTCCAAGGCGACAATGGATCTTCGAACGAATAACTTCGAGCTGTTCACGAAGATCTCCCACAATATGAATCTCTACGAGAAGCGTAGAAACACGGAGTTTTCCGAGGGAACCACGCAGGCCCTGAAGCGCAAGCTCAGGGCCCAGACCCTGCAAAGGGTTCCTGATGGTGAGATCACCACCCAGTTTGACAAGAACTCGATCGAGCAAGTTGAGACCGAGTTCTTGTTTAACACGAAGATTGTGCGCTCGGAGTTCGACGGCAAGGACATGATGAAGAACCTCTGGCGTGCCTTCAACACGTCTTATGACTACGGGTTCGCCTGCATCCGCACCGGCTTCGAGCGCGACCTCGATGGAGACCTCAGGATCTCCTGGAAGCAGATCGGCTGGAATGATGTGTATCCAGCGCCTGACTGTGACTTCATCGAGGAAGCTGAGTGGTACGTTATTCGCGAGTACATCAGCCGCGCGGAGATCAAGGCTCTCATTGATTGGGATACCGAGACCATCAAGGATAAGACGTACTTCGAGGATACCGTGAAGTTCCTCTCTGACTGGGAACCTAGCGAAGGCCCTGAGTACGATTCCATCCCATTGGCGGATAAGAAGAAAGGCGTAACGAAAGTCGAGAGCGTAGAGGTACTAACGCTCTATAAGCGCGGTGCTGACGAGTTCTATTCGTATGTCCCGAGCTGTCACGCTATGCTTAGGGTGGTCAAGAACGAGGATCCCAGGAAGGATGTGCCGCTTCACTTCCTGATCCTCGAGCCTGATCCTGAGTTCCCGCTTGGATGCTCGTCCGTCATGTGGACTTTAGCCCAGCAGCAGTTTGCCGATGCCTTCCAGACCTCTGCATATCAGACGCTTCTGCTTGCCACCAAGCCGCCCATCATGGCTACCGGCAACCTCACGAGCGCAAAGATCAGGATGGAGCCGGCGGCCTTCTGGGATCTTGGCAACAACCCGAATAACAAGATCGAGAAGTTCCCCGTCGAGACCACGACTATCACGCAGTATGGTTCCATCTTGGAAAACATCGGCGCGAACATGATGAAGAACCTGAATGTCACGGATCAGACGATTGCATCTGATGCAAACGTGGCCCGATATTCAGGAACCGCACCTGGCGTGCATGAGCAAGCCAAGGACAAAACGATCACGATCAACCAGTACGCCAAGAGGATCGAGATATTCTTCTGCGAGTGGGCGAACCATGCCCTGCGAAGCTACATCGCATCCATGGGTGGAAAGGTTAAGATGACCGTCGATGAGCCGACGCGCCGTCGAATCTGGGATATCGAGATGGCTCGAGACCAGAGGCTCAAGCAAAGCGGCGAGAAGCCCGGTGAGTCCATCATCGATGGTGACAAGATCGAGATCGACTTTGACAAACTGTCCACCGATCTCCTCTCTTTCTCTGTGCGTGCCGGATCGCTTATCGAGACTCGCGAGGAAGAGGAGCGCAGGAACATCCAGGAGATGTTGATCCCCGTCTCGCAGATGCTCGGCAATGTCTCTGAACAGAACAGAGGCGCCTTCGAGCAGAACATCATGCAGATGATGGCTCGCCTGTTCGATCTGTCCAACATCGATGTCTCCGCACAGACCTCTCAGCGTATCGATGATCAGCTTCTTCTTGAGGCCCAGCGCGCCACGATGGATCAGGTCATGGCTCAGCAGCAGCAGATCAATCAGATTACCCAGCAGCTCATGCAGAACCAGGGTCAGCAGCAGCCTGGCCTCGCACAGCCTCAGGGTCCTCAGGATCAACAGTAGCCCGGCCTTATGCCGAATCAGGAGCCTCTAGAGACCATACACGCACCTCAACCTGATAATCCTGGGTTGACACCGGAATTACAGCAGGGTGTACCATCCGATATGAACCAAATCTCGGCACAAGGTAACCTACAGTAAGGAGTAGCTATGGCACAGGTTATCGCCCCCGAGGTCTGGCAGGAGGGCATCGACGACAATCGTTTGCTTCCTGGTCGTGTGACAGCAGGCCTCTTCCAGGGCTCTTTGGCCCCCAACGCCAAGATCGCAAACAATGGCGGCGCTCTTCGCGTTTGGGATATGGCAATCACTGACTACATCACCGATTACGATGACCGTCGTTTGAACGGCCTCGCCGGCACTAACACCGATGGCCAAGACGGTTGGGGCGCTTCCGCTTACGGCGTGTTCCAGGATGTCCGCTTCGACTCCCGTGTGTACACGATGTCCCGCCACCGCTCTGTTGCATTTCGTATCTTCGACGAGCAGCAGTATTCTGGCGGCATCGGCGAGTGGGGTGACGCTACCCATTCCAACGTGATCACTCCGGGTCAGTCCCTCATGAACACCGCTGCGATCCTGAACAAGACGAAGACCCTGTGGCAGGAGTCCGTGCTTAACCCGGATATCGACCGCTACAACCTCTTCTGCGCTGTCAATGGCCACATGGGCGGCCGTTGGGTCCAGGACAATCCGTCTGAGATCTTTAACGACGAGGGCCAGTGGGTTGCCACTCCCGGCACCACTCAGGGCAACGCTATCGAGCCCAGCTTCGCCGCCATCCATGCAGTCGAGTGGGACAACGACAACATCCCGCTGCTTCTCAAGAACATCGATGTCGTCTGGTCTTCCCTGCGCATCCCGCAGGATTCTCGCTGCCTGATGCTCGATCCGTTCTATGAGTACGACTTCATGGCTGCCCTGACCGGCAAGGGTATCGTTGCCACCGACTCTGCGTTCAATATGCTTCAGGATGGTCATGTGACCAAGCTCATGGGCTGGGAGCTGTGCTTCGACATCCCGTCTGAGTATTGGCCGCACATCTACGTCGATGACAACCTGAATGTTGTTCACTCCAAGGACGGCAGGGCACCTTACGACAAGTACATTAACTCTGTCGCCTATACCGACACCGGCCGTGAGCTCATGCTCTCCATGGCTGCCAGCGATCGTATGACCCGCCCGAACTTCATCCGCACCGAGTGGGACAATGATACCAAGTCCTTCAAGAAGGTCCTGACCAACTATCCGCTCGGTATGCCGTCTGCTGCTCCGTACTTCGGCACTCCGGTCAAGCTCGATCCTGCTGACTTCGGTAAGCCGACCGAGTACCCGTTCACCGCGCCCGGCGCAGGCTACGGTCTGAAGACGCCGACCGGTCCCCAGGGTACGATCAAGCGTCGCCAGACTATCGGCATGTTCCTGTATAAGAAGGCTGTCCAGACCTCCCAGGAGTACAGCTCCATGGTCACGGATACCGGCATGACGCGCGGCAAGTTTACCGAGATGTGCTTCGACGTGAAGTATGACTGCTGGGTTATTGAGTCCCTGTCCCAGGGCATCATCCCCATCATCGACGCCGTCGAGAACACCGGCACCTTTGCCATCCCTGTTCAGACTATCGCGCCTGATACTTCTGATGCCAAGGTGGTCAGTGTTACCGCTGAGCCCGCCACCCTGTCTCTCAAGGTTGGCCAGGAGGCCTATGTAAACGTCAAGGTCGATGGCACCGGTGCTTTCGATAAGGGTTGGTCCGCCTTCTCCTCTGATGCAAACAAGGCTGAGGTCATGCCTGATGGCAAGGTCCGCGGCATTGCTGCTGGCACTGCGACTATCACGTTCCGTTCTCTTGGTGATCCTGCCAAGACTGATACGGTAACCGTGAACGTCTCTGCTAATCCCGCAGCCTAAGCTAAGCGATAGACTTAACGGCAAGGGCCGTCGGTGCCTCCACTGGCCCGGCGGCCCTTTTCTTTTAGGAGATCAGATGGCAGGTAAATCTCTTGCTCACCTCAGCGGGCAGATGAAGCCCAAGGAGGCGCAAAACATAAAGAACGACAAGGCCTCTCAAGCCTTTGTTGAGAAGGCGTCGTCTCAGAAGAATACGGCGAAAGGCGATGCTGCCAAATGGCAACACGCAATCCAGCTTGCCCGTGAGGACTTTGGTGAGAACGCTGACACTGATGATCGAAAGTTCTTGGAGCGAGCCGAGGGTTATTACGCCACGATGAATCCTGAGTCTACGGCTGACCAGGTTCGAGGCAAGAATGCGTTTACGTCTGCGGTTGAAGATGTTGCGCATGGCATTGATGGCGTGAATGACTTTCTTGGCGACGGCGTAAAGGGAGCATGGGATCTCCTTGCCGGCGGCGGTGCCGAGGCACTTGGTGGCCTTGCCGGCATGTTGACCGGCGATGAGAACACAGCTTCCGATTGGCGCAATTTCACAGAGGGGGTCATTGATGATAAGACGGCAGACGCTCTTGCATCCATTGGCACAAGCCTTGCCGTATCGGCGATCCCTGGCTTTGGCGTACCGGCATCCATCGCGCTTGCTGGTTTGCAGAATGCAGACAACATAAATGAGGCGCTGACTGGCAGGGACTCCGTGACGCTCCAGAAGCTCGATGACAACGAGAAAACCGGCAGGGCCATCAATGCAGCGCTCGATCTCGGTATGTCTGTATTACCTGGTATCGGTAAGCTTGACGAGGGAATTGATGCAGCACGCGCCGCAGGAAAGATCGCTCCGCTTGCTGACGATGCCAGCAGGGCTACCAGGATTATCGACAAGGTCAACCCTGTCAACCAGGCAAAGGTGCTTGCCAATGACATCGATAGGATGAAGAGCGGATTCAATGCAGTCAAGGAGTCTGCAATAAAGAACGCCGCCGCAGAACCGTATCTTGCGGCAGACCTTGCGGCAAAATATGCACCCGGTACCGGTTACCATAATCCGATCGATCAGCTTGTCGACATCGCTAAGACCAAAACGTCTGGCCTGAAGCAGTACGCAGATGACGCGCTCGATGCGTATCGTGGTGCAAGGTATACGCAACCTGTTGCAAAGGAAGTCGGCGAGAAGGCCGCAAAGGAGACCGCAAAGGGAGCTGCGAAAGGAGCCGCTAAGGAAGCCGGAGAGAAGACCGTCGCCGGAAAAGCGAAGAGTCTCGGCAAGGCGGCTCTGAACGTGGCCAAGAAAGCCGGGGCGTCGAAGGCAGGCCAGGCGATCGCGAACCCATTGATGACATACACGGTGAACGCGGCGAGTGGCGTTCCCATAGCTATGGAGGCCGGGATATCAGGAAACCCAGATGCGACGGCCCACATGATACAACCCAGGGACCCGCAGATCGCGATCAGGAATATCATCCTCTCGTTGGCACCTGGCAGTAAGAAGATGTCCAAGGGTCTTGGCCTGAATCCCAACATCGCTAGGTTTGCGACGAGCAACAAGGCGTTCCGAGATGCTAAGCATCAAGGACCGGCGTATGATGAGATAAACACCGAAGATCTATCCAAGCGCATGGACGATTATTACGAGGAGGACTGATGTTCAACGCTGTAGGTAATGCGGTGGGCAATGTGCTCGCAAAGATATTTCCTGACTCTGTCGCCGGAGGCAAGAAGCCGTCCGGCGGTAAGGGCAAAAGGGGAGGCGGCAACCCTCAAAAGCGAGGTGGCAATCCCAGCCAGGGGATGAAGTCTCGAAGGGTGCAAGAAGCCTCTGCACCCGCTGGAGCCAGGGCTGCAACCAGACAAAGGACAATGGGCCGAGATGCTTCTGCTGGAAGGCCGGATAGCTTCCTCGCTAGGCAAGCAGCTATGACCGAAGAAAAGCAGGCTAAGCCAGCTGTTCAGCAGCGCGGAGCCGATAGTCGCACGGAAGGCGAGAAGGCCGCCGATGCAGCGACTATGAACTCTGAGACTTATGATCAGAACGGATATGTCCCGCAAGAGGGCGATAATGACACCCTCGACGTACTCAACAAACGAATCAAAGACGACATCGCATCCGGCAAGCTGAAGTTTGCAGACGGATATGATTCTTCTGATGTCGATTGGCTTGACATCGCTATGGGTGATGCGTACTCGAATCCCTTCGCAAGCTATGGAACGAAGGATTACGAGCGCGATGGTATGACGTACACCAATCTATCCGACGATGCGCAGAAGGCCAGGTCTGATTACCTGTACTCCTTGTACAACGATCCTGAACTTGCCAAGTATCTCGGTGATACCTATCTCGGTGATAGCCGTGCGGCATGGGATCAATACTTCGATTCGACCATGAATGGCGACACCATGGCCGACGTGATCAACAACTTCGGCACCACCGGCCATCAGTACACCGGAGGCGACGATGCCATGGTTCAGGCCATGGTTGACCGCATCTTCGAGCAGAATGATCAGGGCGAGTCTCTTGCCGATTACATCACCATCGACGGAACTCCGCTCTCCCAGATGGAGATCAGCAACGGCGAGGTTGACAACGAGGCCGTGGAGGCCGCGATGATGTACATGCTCGACCAGCAGCTCGACGCCGTGAACTCGGGAGACGTGGATGTCGAGGATCTCGGCTACTCGATCTCGGACCTCAACAAGCTGGCTAGGGCCGAGAACCTGCTGTACACGCCCGGCACCGAGAAGGGCGCGAACACCAAGGACCATCGAGGCAACCCCGTCGAGGGCGCCGGCTTCGATAACGAGTGGCTCAACCGCATCTCCGACGAGGACGGCAGGTACGGTGCCGGCAGGAAGAATAGGGCAATACCAGTCAGGAACTTCGCCGATGATATGTTCCAGGCCTACGACGGCCTTGGATACCTCGATTACGATAACGTCTCCAAAGAGACCCGTAAGCGTTACGGAAGGGAATAAGCGATGCGCAACGGTTACCGTATAGACGCACCGAGGCCAAAGCCTAAGCGTCGCACGCTACAGAAGACGTCCACGCGCGGCACGGTATATGTGGCTGACGGCACTACGGCAAGTCTGGCCATACCGTGCTACTACATGGAGATGCACAGGCCCATTCCAGCTATGCCGCACGACAGGATGCACCACGATATGCTTGGTTGGCCTACGCCTGACAAGCCTGATTCGTGCTGCCAGGAATGGGACTTCGTCAACTCATGCTGCCGACGTACTCCGCATATGGAGTGCTGTCCGCCTCACTGCGAGCATTTCATCGATATGCGTAAGCTGTTCCCGATTCATCTGAAAGACGAAGGCTATACGAGCTTTGAGGTCGAAATAGTCGATGCTCCCGAGGGTCTTGTGGCAACAGCTAGTCTTGATCCCGATGATGACTGGATTGTCCGTGTCAGCATAGAATCTGATATCGGAGCCAAAAGTTTTTCGGACGCAATGATTGCCAGGCGATTCTCGGTGTTCGCGAAAGCCGGAGAAAACAAGCGTGACCTGGTATTCAATGGCACCATAGTCGTCACGCCGACCGCGCACCTTGGAACCAGGAGGGGATAGAAATATGCACGACCATCACATCAATCCAGACCGTTGCGCAGACTCCTGCGATGATCAGCTGCCCATGTTCTCCCGTGTCGGCAGGGGCATCAAGGGCGACTCTTGTAAGGTCGAGATCGCCAGCGATTCCAAATGCGAGACTAAGCTGAAGGGCATGGTCTACGATGAGGCTACCAAGACCTGGTCCTCTGAATGGATGAGCCAGAACATCAACGGTGGATGTCTAAGCTATCAGTACAACCTGCGTCCCTTCACTATCCCGCAGACCTTTACGATCACCTTCATCTATCGCAGGCCCGGCCGTGACGAGTGGTCCTGGACTACGCCGGCGATCCCGTACATCTGGCAGACGGATGATGGCGGTAAGCCGACGGATCCCGATCACATGGTCGGCGCTGGTGTCGCTACGCTGTATATCAAGAAGACCACTGAATCTAATTGGCATGAGAAGTTAGTGTATCCGGATGGCACTGGTCCGGATGACTTTAACACACCCCCTGCAAACGAGGGGTGGACGGTTAATCTGTCCTTTGGTATCGGTGGCGATGTTGAGGTACCGAACATCGATGACTTCGCAAAGGTTCTCGGCATCACTGTCGATGACATCAAGAAGATCATCAATGGCTCCTCGATTACCATCAATGGCCAGGTTGTCAATAACCTCATCGATTACATCGATAAGCAGGATGACAACCATCTGAGGGATGCACTTGACCATCTCCATACTGACCTGGGTTTCAACCAGACTGGCCATGGTGAGAATGCATTCGATGGACAGCCTACTGTAAAGGCTTACATCGACGCCAAGAATAAAGATCTAGACAAGAAGATCAATGACAAGATCGGCGAGCTGAAGGCGTTCACCATTGCTGGCTTGGAAGCGATTATCGCCAAGATCTACCAGGGCGGCACGCTTAACCATGAGACGGGCGAGATCACCTGGCCCAACACTGATAAGATTGCAATCGGCAACATGAACGTCTACGGCGGAGGTTCGGCCAACTGGATCAAGACCCGTACTGACGGTGAGAACGACGTGCAGGTGAACTAGCATGGCAAAGTTAGTGGGAAATCTCAAAGCCAGAGTGGACCAGGCGGGAGGGGACGCCGGTGGCCACGGGGCCACATGCTTCGCTCTGCCTGGCACTGCCGGCATCAGCCCTTCAATGTCGTCATGTCACTTCGACGTACATGTCGCCGTATACGATGATTACAGCGTTTATGTCGGTCTAAACGGGTACATCACCGACAAAGTCGTAGCGAACAGCGGTTACACGTCGGCCATGTATATCAGCTCCAGTAACTTCGGCTTCGCATGGAACGGATCACATCTGGTGACCACTGGAGCCAACGTCAAGGGAAAGTTCGAGGCTAACATCGACGCGTCGTCCGGAACATTCAGGTGGGACATGTCCTGCGGCGAGCCGAACCGCGAGTCCCCAGCCGGAAATAACTACGTGTACGTCGGCCGTATGCAGGACTTCGCCGCCGGAGTCCAGGGGCAGAACGGTGGCATGTGGATCGGAGGAACGGGAACCTATGAGGCCGTCAATCCGATGTACCCGAGCCCTGTGTGGATCATGGTTCCTGGGTTCATCGAGTTTCTTGACTACTTCCCGTTCGCCATCAGGAAGTCTGGAACCATGCAGTCCTGCAATCGCAATGGCGGCAGCGTGAAGATCCGCAAATCTGGCTCTTGGCGCAATGTGAAAAACGTAGCCGCCGGCGACAGCTCAAAGAACAAGGCATTTGTGCGAAAATCCAATCAGTGGAAAGTTGCGCCAAAGATAGGCGCGAACGCCAAGTAAGGAGTGAGACATGATCCCACATGACCACACGGGTTGCATGGGTATCCCGGATCTTGTTAGTCACGGCAACTCCAGGCCGTATATAGAGCCGGACTTCACGGCAACAGAGTGTGACGACCAGCTCCCCGCCATCTCGACGATCGGCCGAGGCCCTCGTGGTCGCGGTGTCACGATTGCAGGCGTCGAGGTAGACGAGGATACCTTTAAGTTCTCTATCGTAGAAGACGAGAACGGCGAGACCGTCTACCAGACGCCTAATCTCTCAGCAGGTGTAATCAAGGTCTCCGCTAAGCCGGAACGTCCTGTTGCCGGTGAGACTGTCGTCATGGACTTCACGGTCACCAGGGATGGCAGTTCCACAGTGACACATATCCCGATTCCCGCCGGATCTACCGGCTCCAGGATCTTCATGTGTTCTGTTGATCTTGGTAAGCCGATGGGCGAAGGCTACGCATATCAGACGGATATCTCCACGCTCATGTACTATGGGCGCAACAATTCCCAGTGGAAGTCTATGCCGACTCCGCGTGTGAATGATGTCGTAATTTTCACGCTCGATGGCCGTCTTGCTTTCGGCACCATCGAAGCAGTCGAAGGCGGCAAGGCAATCTTTACGAGCCAGGTTGACTTCGATGTGCTGCAATCTCTGGAGATCGATGACTCCGGTAACTGGGTAATCGGTGGTGTGCCGACGGGCAAGCCTGCCCGCGGTCCCAAGGGCGACAAGGGCGATCCTGGTGAGAATGGCCGTGATGGTGCTCCCGGCCCTCAAGGCAAAGACGGCCTGCGAGGATCGCAAGGCCCGCAGGGTGCTACCGGTGCTCCCGGTGAAGACGGCAAGCCTGCCATCATGGAGATCGGTAAGGTCGAAGAGAGTAAGATCCCGACTGTCAAGATCACTCGCACTGATGCTATCGGCAACAAGTTTACCGTGGACTTCGGTCTACCTAGGGGCGCTGACGGTAAGTCTGTTGACATCCAGGGCGGCATCTACACCACTAACCAGCTGCCTACGTTCGACGATACTCCTGTCAATCGAGCTTTCATCGTGAGGGACAACGACAATCGATTTGATCTGTACATCAGGGGATTCGAGCCGATCATTGCTGAGGATGGTGGTCCGTGGACCGTGATAGAAGATTGGCAGGGTATTCAGGGCTTCTCTGTACGCTACCTTGTTTCTCTTACCATACCGTCTGAAGGGATACTGAGGATCCCGGCTAATACGGCTACTACAGCCTTCCAGAACTCTCGTTTTATCATTGACGGAGATCTAGCTATCGATAAGGCTGGCACGGTCGGTATCATTGGTTCGTCCGTCGATAATTCCGGCGACTACACGGTCACGAAGATCGGCACGTTTAATGTCGACTGGAATAATGTACTGGGAAAGCCTGATATAGAAATCGCGAGCGTCGAAGAGATAGATCAGTACTTTAATGAACAAGACGGCCCAGGACCGGAATAGGCTAGGAGCATAAGTATGACTGAGATTAAGAATAAGCTAGTTGATGTAAAGGGCCTAAGGCACATTTACGAGCGTCTTTCTAGTTGGATCAGTGATGTCCATACTGAGTGTAATGACCGTCTCAATAACAAGCTAGGTAAAGCAACAAACATTCCCGTGCGTGGCCAAATATTGATTGCTGATGACAACTTCAGTTGGACATGGAGAGATCCGCAAGGAGGATCGTCGTCATCTGTGGATGAAGCAACCGTCCGTAGAATCGTCAACGAGCAGCTCGCCAAGACGAAATATACCATCAATGATCAGGGCCATCTGATCATCGAGACTCCGGAGGCATAAACATGGCTATCATCGATGCAGGTTTGGTACGCGGTCCTCAGGGTCCGCAGGGCCCGAAAGGCAATACCGGTCTCCAGGGCCCTCAGGGTCCGAAAGGCGATCCTGGCGAGCGGGGTCCTCAGGGCCTGAAGGGCGACACCGGTCTCCAGGGTCCTCAGGGTTTGAAAGGCGACCCTGGCAAGCAGGGTCCCAAAGGCGATCCTGGCGAGAGAGGTCCTCAGGGTATTCAGGGTCCCCAGGGTATTCAGGGCCCCCAGGGTATCCAGGGTCCGGCTGGTCCTGCAAACGGAAATGTTGACGTTGTTCGCAAGACGGCCCATCAGACTAGCTATACGAAGGACACCTTGGAGTTCGTAACCGATTCGACCGGCAAGGTGACCAACGCATACTTCATGAGTAAGTAGGTGATATAAATGGCAGCGCCTCGCATCGGGATCGGAAATACTGAGGTCTTAAACGGTGCTGCCGCCACACCTCAAGGCAATCAGCCCGTACCGGGCGGATGGCCTAGCGGTGGCGGTGGCTACGGCGGAGGTGGTGGCGGTGGTTCCACCGGCCCATCTGATGAGCAGAAGCGAGCCGGCGATAACCTCGCTGGCATCACCGGTTATAACTACAAGACCACGCTCGGAAACTACGAGAACACTATGTCCCTGCTGGATACTAGTGATCAGCAGAACAAGTTCCTCCGTGACACACAGGTTACGCAAGCCAAGAGGAAAGCCGGAAGCGAATGGTTCTCGCAGCATAAGAAGCTACAAGATACCGCCAGCCAGGCCAAAGATGCAGCAGGCGGAGCCATGCGCGGTAGTTTCCTCTACGACTATCTTGACCTGCTTGCCGACCAGGATGATACGATCGATGAGGCGACCCTTCGCAACTTGCGCGAGAATATCAACTCAGTTGATAACAGCTACTTCGAGGCGCTTGCCCAGAATAACAACTCGCGCAACGAAGCAGCCATGAATACCGAGCAGAGCTTCAGAGAGCTTGCAGCTGACTACATAGCTCAGCTCAACAACATTCATCCTGACCTTGCGAAGGACATGATCGATGGTGCTAATCACACTCTGAAGCCTCCGTCATGGTTGAACACTGACTTCTTCAATGCTCACAAGAAGGGTCCTGTGAAGCCAGATGACTTCTCGTTTATCAGGCCCGACATGGCCAACAAGAAAGCCAGTAACCTGAATACCGGTAGCAGTAATACTTCACAATCTGCCTCTGGTGACTACTGGCAGCGGATGGCTTCGGGGTATAATCAACGAAAGCGTCAAGCATAGGGGGTGATTCATATGGCTAAGTGCGGTAAGAAGGGCAAGAAGGGCGGCAAGTGCGGCAAGTAAACCGACCCACTGCTTGCAGAGGTGCTTATCGGTCGATGTACAATCGGCTGGTAAGCACCTTTTTTCTAAGGAGGAGACAAATGTCTTTCATGGATGCCATGGCGAACGTTATGGGCGATGCGGCCCCGATGCTCGGCAAGAAGAAGAAAAAGGGCTTCCCGATGCCCGGTGGCGAACCGATGCCGGCAGGTAAGCCGAAGCCCAAGGGCAAAGGCAAGCCGATGCCTAAGAGCAAGGGTAAAGGTAAGCCGATGCCCAAGGGTAAGGGCAAGCCGATGTCTAAGGGTAAGGCTAAGGCCAAGCCGATGCCTAAGGGTAAGAAGCCTTTCCCGCCTAAGAACAGCAAATAATAGCGAGGAGGATAACCATGAGGTCGATGACACTCGATGAGTTCGTCCAACAGGTGTACTACGCACAGGAAAAGGTCCTGCTCGATTTCGAGTTCACCGACGACAAATATCGCGAAGTGATCATGGAGCTTCGTCTGGTTCTCCAAGAGCTCCAGAAAGAGGAAGACTGGCTCTGGCTCAGGGAACGCCTTGTCCTTGGCACCTGTGACGATTTCGGCAAGCCTGGCACCATACCGGAGTTCCGCTTGCCTGACTGGGTATACAAGCCCTCTGGTTTACACGATGACGGCATTCGTATGTGCAGGCCTGATAGGTGCGGCAATCCGACGAACGACTTCTATACGATTCCGTTCTCGTCGATGGGCGAGATGAACGGTGGCAGGCGAAGGTGGTACGGCGAACACGGCCAGGTCAACTATGATGACAACAGGTTAAGTGCTGCCGTGATCGGTAGGATCGTTACGTTCAACAGGGTACTGTCTCCGGACGAGCGCAACAGGATTGCCGTGATGGACGTTCAGCGTGAGATCGAGATGCCGGATATCCCGCCGCGTGCCGACGAGTTCAAAAAGATGGATGCTGATAAGCAGGCCAAGATCTCTGAGCAATACAAACTCGACAAGTGGTTTGACGAGATTCCTGATCCGAACTATCTCGTCATGCGAGTCGCTGCTCTGCATTGCGTCGGTAGCCCTGTTGCCCAGATGCGTATGCAGGATCTCACCGACAATGCCCAGAAGCTGCTGTCCGCAATGCGCGAGGCAAATGCCATGGCCACTCAGCCAGACCATGTTGGATGGGATATCCCTGGTTGGTACGAGGTGGTGTAGCCCATGGCCAAGAAGAAGCAGTCCGCGACACAGGCGGCAATCTCATCGAGCGAGCCGCGCATTACAAGCCTGCGCCAATGGGCTGGTATAAACATTAACGAGGCATCGCCCGGATGGAATCCGGTTGCATCGCCGTTCAGTGATGGCCAGGCAGACCTGATGGACAATTTCCTGATGGTCCAGAACAACTGTTCGCTATCTCTGACGAAAGGCATCGAGACTCGAGATGATGATGAGCTCGTCGCCACTGCACCGAATGGCCTTCAGTTCACAGGTATTTCCTGTCTACAGAAGAACAACCTGATATGCGCTTTCTCCGATGGATCTCTCCGCGTACACAAGCTAGGCGATGATCCGTCTTCATGGACTCAGATACCCGTTGTTGACCATGATGGCTCTAGCACCGGCAAGGTGTGGACTGAGGTTGCATACTACGCCTCCAAGCTCATCTGCTTCTCTGATGAGAGCGAATGCTTCGTCGGCGATCTAGCGACTCTGACAGACCAGGGTGTCAGAAGTTACAGGCTTGTCCCAGAGCCGACAGCTGCGCCGACTCTTACGAACAAAGGTTCGCTTACTGATGGCACGGTATCACGCATCCAGGTTTGCTATGTGTATACGAACATCTTCGGATCAACGATGGGATCTCCGATCTCTACGAAGATGGTATCTGCATCGCCGGTAGAATGGTCCGCTGCGCAGTACATAGAAGTTTCTGGCACAGCTCCGGCTGGCTACGACATCACCGGTGTCGACATCTATTTCACCATGGATGACAACACCGAGTTTGCCTTTGCCGGCCATGTGAACCTGAATGACGGAGGAGAGTGGCGCTATGCGTGGCTCGGTGCCCTGGCCGACACAAGTCAGTGGACCAACGTCAGCCTCGAGATTCCAACGGAGAACACGACCAAGGGCGTCAATGCGAAATACATGACGCATATCGATGGCCGCCTGTATTTCTGGGGCGGAGATCTGGGGTATCGCTTGTACATCGGTGGTAACCCTGGCAACGAGCTTTCCGTAGCACGAGGAGTTGGCGGTGCCTTCGTTGATATTGAGCCTGGCACCGGCATTACGATCTCCAATGTCCTGAAGCACAAGACCTACTCTGCATCTTCGATCGTCACCATCATGTGCGGCAATCCGAACACCGGACAGGTCAAGCGATTCAATCTCTTGGAAACCAATGTCAGCGTCACGAACGAGATGTCCTCGAAGGGCTATATGACCGAAGAGGTAAGTAACGTCGTGGGCTGCAACTCTCGCTGGGGCTGCGGTGTGTTCGATGATGGTCTGTACGCAGTGAGCCGCTATGGCTTGGCTCTAACGACGCACGCCATGGAATACAACAACCAGCTTCGCGTGAGCTATGTGTCTGACCAGCTCAAACCGATCTTCACCGATCGTCTAGGCAACAGGCTCAATAATGCTCGCCTGGTATATATCGATGGCATCATCTATCTGGTGATGGCGGAAGCTGATGGCACTGGGCTGGATAATGTCATTCTGTGCTACGACATCTCTGCGAAGGCATGGTGGACGTACACCTATGACACCAGCCTCCGCATCTTGCATATCATGTCGATCGACTCTCAGGATCACTGCGAAGGTCTTGGCGTTATCACGCCGGACAAGATCGACATGATTCCATGTACCATGCCGCAAGAGGACAACAAACCGAACTTCGGTGGCGTGCTCCTCATGACGGGCGAGCTGTCAGCAAGGCAGCCTCCGAACGAATCGATATGGCTTGAGCAACTTGAGTTTGATTTCGACTACTTCATCGGAGACTTGACGATCGATGTGACCGGTACGGATTACTACGGTCGAGAGTTCCATGTGAAACGCACCATGAATTACGACAAGCTCCAGGAGAACCATCAGGAATGGGTTCGCGTTGGAATGATCGTTCGTACTTATCGCATCCGAATGTCCGGCCCTGCTCGTTTTAGGATGTTCCAGATTCTCCAGAAGACCTACTCCCAGTCAGCCAAGATCGGCCTGGTATACGGTTTGGATACCTGGGCGCAGGTTAAGAGCCCGCATGGGACTGGCCTCGATAGGCATGAGATCAACGATTACAACAACTTGAGAGACGTTATTATCCCGTAAACGGGAAGGAGGCACCGGGCCGAAGCTCGATGCCTCCTATAGTTGTCAGCCTATCATCCGGGCGAAACCCGGAGTCCCGCGCTCACCTTCTTGCCGTAGCTCAGGTTTGTTGCGCTCTCGTCAGCCCAGGGTTGCAGCCCCTGTCTCCTATAAACTGACGAGCAACTTTGATCGCCATTATACATGAAAAACCCGCCTGCTGAACAGAGAGTAAAGAGCAGACGGGTTTCTCAGGGGAATGATGTCGGGAAGACCACATTCGAATAGATCTTAGCCTATATCCGATTTTTTGTTAAGAGTACAAGTTGGAAATCTTGGAATATTTGCATCTGTTGCGGCGATATACATCTTCATGAACTCATCGAGATCTATGGTGACTTTCCACTTCTCGCGATCTCTGCGGTGCATGACGACCGGAACATCTTCAGTTCCCTCGGCATCAGTGCGACTCTGCACCATAGCTTTCTCGATATTCAGACTCTGAACGCGCTTGCATTCTATATGCACACCGGGCAGACCCATGACGTCTGGAGAATCTCCGCCGCCTTTGAACTGCTGGCCACGACGAGTATCGAAGCCATAGGTGCGCAAGATGCGGGCAAGCTCGAGCTCACCCTCCTTCCCCTTACGACGGCTATTCACCGCCATCTACATACGCCCCCTGGCCTTGTTGCGATCTGCACACTTACGCATCTCGTCGCGCATGTCAGACACGCCAAGCGCTGCGAGCATGTTAGAACAGGCCTGCATGACGTCGGAGATCTCCTCAATCATGTCCATCTTGGCCTGCTCCATTTCAAGATAGCTGATAGCATCTTTCGCCAGGCGATACCTCTCGAAGGCGGAATATACCTCACATGCCTCCTCGACGATCTTCATCGCCTGTTCCTTATCGACGTTGACGTCCTTGAATGTTACTACCGCCGGCCATGTAACCGCTCCGATTCCGTTGCGTCCCATAGTTCTCTCCAATTTTCTTCTCGGTGTCGATAAGCTCGTCTAGATAATCGTGGCACTTCTCGAGATCGATAAGGCCATTCTTCTTCTTGTACCTCAGGATGTACTTGATGATGTTTCCCTGACAGAAGCCGGCGTACCTCTCAGGCGACATGAATGCCTTCATCACGTCCTTCACCTGGATACCACCGGTTCCGATGTAATGGTTAGGTGTCATCGCGGCTCTCCCTTATCACTCGTGCAGATCGCGATTACAAGGAGAACTCCCAGGAGAAGAAGCGTGTATATCCTGTTCATCATAGGTCCCATTATTTCGGCTTCCTTTGCTTGCAGTTACCACCAAGCGTCTGTCCCTCGCACCATGTATGGAACTGCGTTGCACATGGTACGTCATAGACCATGACCTTCTTGATCATGCAATCGCTCTTCCTACCTGGATTGTTGAACTTACAGTTTTCGCAATACGTACGAAGCATGTTGTCCATCACGCTCATCAGCTAAACTCCTTATCGGTATACTCGCGCCCATCAACTCCACGATGCGCACCGATACCGATTCCAAGATGGCTCTTTCGCTCAGTCTCGATATCGTAATCGGTGTCCATGTGGTCAATGAACTGATCATAGGTAACAGCATTGTCGTATTCGTCGATAATCTCCCACTCACCGGATTCGACTAGTGCTTTAATATCAGACACCCTGTCGATATACGGTCGGTTGACACAGACGTTATATCCATACGGCGCATCAGAATGATATGACTCGAACAGAGGTTTCCATCCACAGCTTCTCTTTCCGATGTGGAACTCAGGCCTCACTTCGATCGGCTTAACTTTCCTGATGTAGTAGTTGGTGCCCAAGGAAACTCCTATCCATCTGGTTCACAATACGCATGACAGCAATACTGATAGGCCAACAATGGCGAATGGGATTACCACTACAGCGATGATGACCAGTATGATCATCGCAATAATATCCCTTACCACGAGATCGCCTGCCCGCACTTAGGGCAATAGCTCCAAGACGGATCTGCCTGGAACCCGCAAGTCGGGCAAGCGGCATAGCAGGTGTCTTCGAATAGGCCTTTCCCGCTTTTGATCTTCACGGGTATCGGCGTCTCTTTCGCGACGACTTCCTGGATACGACGCATGGCCACGTCAACACTTATCTTTTCCTTCATTGTTCTCTCCGTTCGGCAAGGACATCCAATCCGGCTCCTTGTACTCGATCGCCACGGTTGGTTTCGCCGGCTCATTGCGACGACCCTCGGTGCGGTCGAGTATCATCTGTACCGCCTTCTGCCTATCTTTCCTCGCTTGCATGTTCATGCCGGGATCGCTGTTCGCTATGCACACGGTAGCCTTCGCGAGAGCTATGATCGCCGGATCATCGGGAAATATCGTCAGGCGCTTGGCGTCCTCATAGTTTAGCACATCGTTGAGTGCATCCGAGAAGATAGAACTGCATCCATCTGTACCCCCCTTCTCGGGTGCAGTACCATCGATGCGCTTTACGATCTCGGAGATCAGAGAGATGTCCATGTCGAACACAGCGCTGAAGAACAGGTTCATGACGAAAAAGGTCTTCGTCGTTCCAGCCGTATCACGGCCAGCTACGACTTGCCCGATCGTCCGGAACAGAGAAACGTTAGCTATGTAGTCGTCCATAGACTCGGACGTCGGCATAGCTTTCGGCTTGATGATCTCAGTGTTTCCGGTCTTTGTATCGCTCATTGTAACGACGCTTCGCCTCCTCGCTCCTGCGCTTCATATTTGCATCGGTATTAGGATTCCTAGCGTGTCCTGGAAGGAGCACATCGGTCTCATGGCAGTGCATGGTCCTCTCGTCGGGCCTCATGCCATGCTCGGCCATCCAGGGTATCCTGAGTCTTACAGAATAAGGAGGACGATTAAGTCTCTTAGGCGAGATCGTATAGATAGTCTTGCTATAGGTCCTGCCGTTAATCGAACCTCCCTTCTGCACGCGAGAGGAGTAGTAGCGGAACAGGTTGGTCCACATGCGTATTTCCTTGGCGTGTTTCTTCTGATCGTAGTCATCGCCGGTGACCATCTTGAACAGCATGGAGAACGTATACTTGCGGCGCTTGATAACCCGCTTCCAGCCTGGAACCTCGGACATCTTTGTTATCCAGTCCCTCAGCATGGTCTCGGCTTTAGCAAGCGCCTCGTCTTCATAGTTCTCCCAGAGACCAGGCTCAGCCAGGAATGATTCCGCATGGCCTACTATCATCCTTTTAGGATCATGAGAGAGGACTTGCTTCTCTCGCTTCTTAAGGAGATCAAAACCATCCGTAGGTATTTGTTCCATTTCCATGAAGGAACTCCTTCCTTTCCTTTTCAGTCATGTAGGTTATCGGCTTCGACGGCTGCCTATCATTCGACTCACCGAAGAACTCGTAGTTAGTCGGTATCTCTATCGGGCGACCAGTCGAGTTGATGTTCAGGTAATCCATCTCACGAATACCCATGGCGGCATACCTTAGTGCGTCCATGCCATGGCTCGCCCAGTTATGGATGGGCAAAGCAGACCAGTCATCCTGCTTCTCGAGACGCTTGTACTCATAAGCATCGAATGCTTCGTTGAGCCTCGAGCACTTGTCGGAATTGATCCACATGTTTGGCATGAGCTCGCGTACCAGGTTGATACCTCGGTCAATACGCTCCTTATCCAAGGCGTGCCAATTGACCGATGGGAACATGCGTGTCACTTCCTCAAGCGGTGTCTCAGAGGATGCAGATCTCTCAGAGTCCCAGGGCAAGAAGCCAACTCTGACATATTTCCACCATTCAGCATGAGCCAGTGTAGCTACGACCTGCGCGAGAGACTGGCCACGCTCCTCGATATAATCGCAGATCATCATGCGGCCACCGATGAACTGGAACACGATACCGGCTGTAGCGTCGGTCATCTTGCCCTTCGAGGAGATATCGAATGCAACATAGACCGGCTCACGGTCATTGATGTTGAAACGACAATAGCGTCCTTCGTCACGCAGCTTCTCGATGCCTCTGTACACCAGGCCCGAGTTGACGGTCGAGAACTTGCAATAGAACTCTTGCCAAAACAGTTCTTCCAAGCCCTGCCTGATGTACTTGTCATGAATGGCATCGATATCATCCTGCGTGTATAGGCGTACCCATTCGTGCTTCTCCTCGTCCCATCGCATGGCATCCTCGATGGTGACAACGTCCACATACGATCGATAACGCCCACGTACATTGTGCGGTCCAGGGAAATCTACTGGATCCATGACACCGGTGTAGTTCTGGATCATCTTCGTATACACGTTGTTCATACCACGAGGCGTACCGTTCATATAGACGGCTAGGTCCTCACCGTTAGCAAGCTTGTTCTCCCAGATCGGCTCGATGAATTGGAAAGCATTCGGTCCATACAGACTGGCTTCCGATATCACAAAGCGATCATAGGAAGAACCGATAAGCGCTGCATCGTTCTGGAAACCGATGAACTTGATGCGCGCTTCGGCTTTGTCTTCTGGGTGGTTGGCAAACGTGACTTCCTTCGCAGTGTCTTTCACCACGATATGCTCTTGAGGGAAGTCGTCCCAGAACCTTCTGCCATCGATGTACTTGTTGAAGATGTTCTCGTTTACCCATTTGTTATCGAGGCCGATGTATGCGGTCCTCGTACCAGGATGACGCCATGAGTAATCGAGCGCATTCTCGATGTCATCGGTATCCTTGCCGAGCTGTCGGCCCCAGATCTTGAAATAGAAGTTATCCTGGCCAGTCCTCCTGCGCATCCAGCAAGCCTGCTGATATGGCCTCGGCCTGTAATACTTTGGAACGGTAACTAGCTCCGCCATCTATTCCACCCCGGCCATCGGCATCGAGCCTGCATTGTCGGCAAGCCAACCGACAAGATCATCGACGCTATCGAATATCGGCGTACACTCGCCGTCATAGGCGAATCCATCACCGCCTGGTACGCATTCCTGCGTGTACCATCCTTTTCTTACTCGACCGTCTTCGACGATCAAAACTTCTGTTGGTTTATAAAATACTCTGGGCTTTCCCATGACGCCTCCTAAGAAAAAAGGGGCCGGGGCTTACGCCTCGACCCCAGCTAGATCTATTAGATCCCTTGGACTATTAGCCCTCGCACTTTGCCTCGCAAGAACCCTGTGTATCTTTTTCCATCTCGGAGATAAGGCGAGCACGAATCTGCTCGATACCGCTGCCGGCAACAGCAGCAGCATCGTGCAAGAGCGCTTGATGGAATACATCCTCCCACGACTTCGGATCGTTGAACTCGATGACCTCCTCAATAGGATTCTTGAACTCGCAGTCGGTATCACCCAGAGCCATGGTGCCAAAGCCCGTGTTCTTCACAATGTTGAGGGTACTCTCGTACATAGCCTCAACCTCGTCGGCTGCCTTGAGAACCTTATCGAAATCAGTGAGATCCTCACCAGTGACAGTGTGATACAGGGACTTAATATTGAGCAGCGTGCTCCATGAATGAGCATGATTCTTGGCGATCTCAAGCTGCGCGATGAGGCCGGCTTTCTGCCTATTAAAAATCTTTTCGATCTTCTGCTGTATCTGATCCATTTCTTTCTCCCTTACTTGTTCTGCTGACGAAGTCGTAGCATGGCTTCCTCAAGAGTTTGAGGTTCGCGCTTCATCTTACCATTACCCCCACTGCCGTGGGACTTCATATCTAAAGAAGGCTGACGAGTTCCTTCATTGGTAGGCTTCGTTGCTTTCGTGCGACGCTTCGACGGCTTGGCTTTGGAGAAGCGCGAAGCCATTCGCTCGGCCTTAGATGCCATCTTATCGAGGTCACAGTTGTATCCGATGACATTGCCGTTGGAATCCAGGACCTCATAGCCTTCGATCAGATCGTCGAACATCTCACGCACAGCGTCGTCCATGGCATCATAGGACGGAGCGAAGTCCATGAGCCTGAGCGACGGGAGAATAGAATCTGCATCCTCGTTCCTGATCTCCAGGGCCCTGCGCTTGAGTTCATTCCTTACCTGTCCGTTAAACGAATCAATCCAGGACTGAGCCTCCATGCGAGACGAGAACGGGCGATTCGGATCATCTGGGTTGTGATAGATTACACGTCCATCGGAGGTACGCTCATACAAGTCTTTCATCTGGAACTCACGGATATTAGCATCCCTGAACTCCTTGGCTGCCTTGGCGATAGCAGACTTGTTGAGATTCTCGATTAGGCCTCGTTTGACAGCAGCGTAATCAATTTCTCCAGGCAGAGCTGAAGATCCTCGATCGTCGTCAACGTCTCCGTCTTCATCCTCGGGGTTTTCTTCTCCCTCCTGGTCATCGGAGTCCTCTTCAGAATCTTCGCCTCTATCGCCCACTGAGTCCTCAGGATCCTTTTTGTCCATGCCCTGCACACACCTAAAAGCAGCAGCGAGATCCTCAGGCCCATTGTCTTCCTCCTCGCCTTCCTCCTCGTCGTCTTCGTCTTCGTCGTCCTCCTCGGTCCACGATTCGTCATCGGAATCGACGTCTTCATCATCAGTCTCGAGATCCTCGAGATCGATACCGTCGAGGGCTTCGTCGTCGTCTTTACCTGGGATATACATCAATAACCTCCGTTTATCTCTTCCATGAGCATGTCGATTATTCCTATGGCTTGACGCAGCCAATCAACTTTCAGGCTGTTGTAGACCATATCAACCCTATTGGATGGATAGACATCGGACTTGGCTAACTGGTCCTCAAACCAGGCGCGAAGGCTCTCAAGGCTATCTCGCCTATCCATAACCATCGCCTTCTTTGAACCAACGAACTTCCTGAATTGCTGATAGATCTTCGCGTACTCCGACATCCTCTCGGTATCCGTAAGCTCGTCGGAGAACTCGAACGACTTATACTTCATGGCTATCGTGGAATAGAAGTCGAAGTATGGCGGCGTATCGAACGCCACTAAAAGAGCCTTCTCGACATCGGGCTTACCGCCCTCGATGTAATTAGCCATCCTCTGTCCTCCAATCACTTGCGAATAGATCGGCCTGCTGCACGGAATATGGCCATGTGGATATGTCGTCGTGATACAAGAGGCATTGCTGCTTGCCGTGCATACCCACCGAGAGCCAGACATTCTCGGGCCACGACGATCTGTAAGCTATCTCACCCGGATAATTCACTATCCGGTTTAACATGCTAGAGAACTTCATCCTCGCCAGCCTTAGCGCGACGGCGCAGCTCCTTCACGATTCGCTGCATGGTCTCGTCAGTAAAGCTGATGTCTACGCAGATCAAACCACCGAGGTAGAACTTCGCACCATGCCTCTTATCCCAGAGCTCATGGAACTCCTCATACACGCCCATCTGCTGAAGCAGAGCCTTCACGTTCGGAAGGCGCTGATGGGTCCACAGATAGCCCCTATGGCCCTGGAACTCAGCGACAGCACACAAGTCCTTGGTCGGCCTGTAGGTCAACAGACAGCTATACTTCGGCATGGTAGATTCGGCGTTTACCGGACGACCGGTATCCTTGATGTCATAATCGACGACCTTGGTGCCGCTCTCGTTCGGGCCAAACGGGCTGAGCTTGCCGACATCGAGGCTGCGCTCAGTCGTGATCTTCTGGGTACCGACCTCCTCGTAATATTTGCCAGGCTGTTGCGGGGTCGGCTTCTGTTCAGGAGAAGCAATGAGTACGACACGGTCGTAGTCCTCGATAGTCGGCTCAACGACGTTCACGCCAAGCTCGCATACTACAGGTACCTGAGGAACAGCCTTGGCTTGCTCCTTTGCCTCGGCCAGCTCACGCTTCAGCTCAGCGATCTCCTTCTCGCGTTCGTCGTCAACGACAGTGGACTCGCGCTCAGGTTCAGGCTCCGGCTCAGGCTTCACCTCCGCCGCCATCTTTTCTTTCTCTGCACGCCTAGCTTCAGCGATTACCTTCTGTTGCTCTGGCCATGAAAGTCCTTCGAGCGATATACCCAACCTATCGGCCTCTAGGGCAATTGTTTCCTTGCTAAGAAAGCCTGCCATTCAGTTCTCCTTCCCATGACAGTATGCCTACAATGAGACCATAGCAGGATAACGCCATTACTACAAGAAAAAAAGGGCCACACCACCCGAAGGTGGCATGGCCCTGACAGCATGATTACTCGGTGATAAGCTCTTCGAGAGCATCCATGAGACGAGTGAAACGCTTGAGAATCTTGTACGGCGTGGAGTCGTTGCCAAGGAAGTCAGCAGCAGCCAGCTCGAGAATAAGCGTAGCGTTCATGTTGAACGTACGCTCATCATCAGGATCAACTCCGTGATTGATGAGAACTCCCCTGATGATGTTATTCACGAGATCTGCGAGTTCAGCCGGCTTGATCTCTCCGTATACTCCGACGCCTCCATCGGATGCAATGACGATGTGATTCTTGAACGGGAACACAAGATCAGTATCTTCATCTTCGATCAAGATACGTGCGATGCTGGCGTCGTTTTCTTTGGCCTTTTTGATGACTTCCTCGTTACGAGCTGCCACCTTGTCTTTGAGCTCATCAGGAGTTCCGGACAAAACGTTGGAAACGTTCTCGTCACCATATGCCTTGCGAACGTTGTCCTCGATCGTCTCGCTACGATTCTTTTTGCTATCGTTCTCGGACATGTTAGTTCCTTTCGATCTCGACTGTTACATCAGACAGCCATTTGGTAAATACATCCTTTAGCATGGCAGGAGCTTCTTTTAGATCTTCGATCTCCAGCTCCGCCTCATCCTCAGAATCGTTCATCATCAAATCAAGCATGGTCTTAAGTCCTTGATCCCATGTCGACGGATACTTATCGCATGGAACAAACTCTGATTTGATTGGCTTTCCGTTCTTCGGATTCACCTTGGACAACGGCGACTTGTCAATGGCGAGGCAGAGGCCATTGGAGTATGGCCTCAGCCTCCAGCGTCTGCCGTTGTGAGGATTGGTGATGATGATCTTCATCATTCTCCTTACAGTTCAGACGACAACTTGCGCATCTTGTTGCGAACCTTTTTGCTTTTAGCCATGTAGGAGTAATGGCGCTCCTGCACTACATCAAGAGCGAAGTCCAGATCATCGAGTGCGTCATTCGACTTAGCGAGTTCGTCAGACAGTTCCATGACAGACTCTTCGATCTCGTTGATTTGCTCTGCTTTGCAAATACGTCCGTTACTATCAATCGGTTGGATAGACGTCATACGGCACCTACTTTGTGACGTAGACGGTATCGCCTCGGGTGATAACCTTGACGTTCAGGTTCAGCTTGTCAGCTGCCTTACGGATGGACGCCGCCTTGTTGCTCGCGATTTTGAGATCGAACTTCTTCATCATGGCAGTAGCAGCTTCGTCTTCCATGAATGCTTGGAGCAGCTTCTCCCAGTCATTCTCCCTGGTAGGAAGTTCGTCGATCTTCTCGAAACCGAAGTCAGTAATCTTAGGCATTGTGCCTCTCCTTTCGTTAAATGCTTAACGCATTGTTTACCTTGAGATAATCAGAGTAGATCTGATCTTCTGAAATGGCTGTGTCTTTTGTCTCAGACGACATAAGACAATCCATGTACTCGACGTAGTCGTTCCACATCCTTGCGATCTCCATGACAGTATCGATCTCATCGATAAGATCTGCTCTGTCATATTGCTTCGAGAACTCAAGGCCGCATTGTGGCAAGTAGAACATGATGATTCCCGTCTTGATGGTGTAGCACACAGCCATCGCTGTAGCGATTTGCCAGCGCTCCTCAAGCGGTTCATCACGTCCGATCATCGAGAGCCTTTGGAATGCCTGGCCTGCCTCGTAGCTCTTGATCTCCAAGATCTCGTTCGGGCCAGGATTGGCATCGCCATTCTTATCGACAAGTTCGTCATCAAGATTGACGACCATCTTGGTGCCAGGAAGCTGCGGGATATCCATGGCATCTGGAGAAAATGCCAAGCATCCTCGTGCTATTAGCTTGTCATCCCATGGATAGAAATCAGTGCCGTTGATCGCATTATATTCATCGATGGCATATGGCTCCATGATGTGACCTCTAGCCATCGAACCAAAAGATGAAGTATCGATCTCACAGTTCATCTTCGAGCCATAGACCTTGGCGAATTGCAATGCGTCGTGCAACTTGATCTTGCCGGCTTTGATTCTCTTGTAATCGGTGATGAGGTTCTTCACCTCTGATGCCGTAAGATGCTCTCGTCTTGCAGCTAACCAGAGCTTACCTACGTTATGCGACCAACTGCGTTTATCGCAGAAATTGGTCTTCTTCATATCAGATCTCCGTTCTTAAATAGCTATCCTAGTAAGCCGGGGACCTTACGATCCCCGGCCTTGGGAACTAGGCTAGTCCAGGTAAGAAGCGATCTCCTTGATCAGCTCTTCTGGATCAACGTCGAGGATGTTGCCGATCTCGAGAGTATCGACACGGACAACATTGGAACCCTCGACGAAGCGCTTGACCTTGAACCACTCGAAGGCATCCTCGAAGTCAGAGATGACATCGTTGATCTTCTCGGATTTATCGAGCTCGCGGATCTCATTGAGGATCTTCTTACCTTCAGCGACCTTCTTATCGAGAGTCGGAGTGTCAGCCTTGATAGTCGGCACCATGCGAATGGACTTGCGCTTAAAGCCGTCGAGACTACGCTCGGGCGTCGGCTCGGGCTGCTCATCCAGATACATCAGCTTCTGGATGCAGGTCTCCAGGTCATTGATCTGCTTGGCCACCTTATCAGGGAGAGCGACGACGTTGTCGTCATTGTCGATCAGGTAACCATCGACGAACTTGAGATCGGACTTGAGATACATCTTAGCCATGGTATGTTCCTTTCCTTATGGCTTGGTCTAATATACGAACGTCTGTTCTAGAATGGCACGTCCTCGTCATAGACTTCTACAGGGACTTGCGCTCCTTGCGCAATCGGAGGATTCTGAGCCGGCGCTGCATACTGAACTGTTGCTCCGGGAAACTGCTGCTGCATGACGGCGGCTTGCTGCTGCGGTGTCATCATCGGCTGCTGCTGAGGCATCATCGGCTGCGGCATAGCTGGCTGCGGAACTGGCGCCTGCATGGCGGGAGCCGGACGAGCAGCCTGCTGTGCCTGATACTCCTGCTGAACCTGCTGCTGATTGCGCTGCATGGATGCGGCAGAGTCAGTCACTTCATAGCCGAAGCCTTCGACTCGCGGCATCTTCTCGCCGATCTTGACAGACCAGGGACGAGGGTTGGACGCCGAGTAGCCAAAGCCCTGCGGCGGCTGCTGCGTAGTCACCGTGATGTGGTAACCCATGCAGTCCGCAATGCTAGTGGCATTCGGATTGACAGCAAGGATAGCCTGCATTACCTGGTTAAACGCAGAGGTCGGACGCTTCTTGGAAATCGAGAAGGTCCAGTCGAAGCAGTTGCCCGCAGTATCAGCCACGGTGAGCTTGATGTTGCGCACAGGGTTGCCGTCATCCCAGAACTTCGGAGCACCTTGCTTGCCATCCTGCGAGAAGTTGTGCGCGATCGGCGTGTCAATTCCGACTACCTGTCCATCGAGGACCAGCGAATAGCCATCCTTCTCAGGGCTGTGATAGTTCCAGGAGTTACCGGAACCACCGCCGTTAAAGTCTAATACACTCATGAGATCTTCCTCTCTCTAGTCGTTGAATGCGTAGTTCAATGCATCCTCTTCACTACCATCAGGACCCCACGAGGGGAGGTAGCTGAATACGGTTCCTATCTTATCATCGAAGTAGTCTGCATCATAACGAGTCTCATCAATCGAGAGCGTCTTATCGGCAGTCTTCTTCTGGAACATGTTGGCCACGTTCCGACGGAACTCGTCATACTCACAAGCTCCGTACTTAATCCAGACCCAAATGCAGAAGTTGACCGCATCACAGTTGCGGGAACCTTTGCACATGAAGTCATGGTCTGCGAAGTAGTTCTCAAAGAACTTATCAGAATCCATTACTCATGCTCCTTAATCCAATTGTCGATTGTAGATGCGAGTGCCGAGTAGTCCTCGACGAATGCGTCGTATGCCTGACCGTAGTTCTCGGTCTTGAACATCTTGCCGTTGTCGATTGTCTTGTCGATCATCATCTTGTAGAACTTGGCAAGCGGCAGCATGTCATAGCCTCGGTTGGCGTACTTGAGTACGCGCTCCCACTGACGCAGGTAACGAGCGACCTCCCAGGTGGCATAGTTGTAATAGCGGAACTGGTTCGGTACTGCCGTCATCGGATCAGACTCTGACACACCGAGTACATCGACCATGTCCTTTCGGACTATCTGCTGCTCACGCATATCCAGATAGTTCCCGGACTGGATGTCGTAGCCTTTCATGATGATGCTCATATCAAACGTGCCGAGTACCGCACCGACGGTATTGCACAGCTGGCCACGATGATTCTTGGTAGAGACGTTCACGATCACGTCATCATCATCGCTGCCAAACTTCAGGGTGATCAGCTTGCCACGACCATATCCACCATGGAGCAGGGAACCAATCTTGGATTCCTCGCCGGCCGTGAACTCCGGGCGATCTCCCTTCGGCACGAGATTCATCTTGTTCATAAGGTAGCCCACCGCGTAGCACTGAGCCTCACGGCTGTAGCAGAACACATCGATGTCAGGCTTGGTATCCCAGTTGTCGAAGTCGGTGATCTCACCGAATAGACTTCCGGTTATGCAGCCATCGATGTCAGATTCCACGAGTTGCTGGAAACGCTTCCAGATATCGTCTTTGAAAGACATTGTTCTCTCCGTTCATCAGTCTTTCGTTTACTCGTCGAGATGCTCGTAGCCACCTGCGGCTGCGAGCTCCTGAAGAGCCTTCTCCTTTTCCTCTTCGGAGTAATCATCGCTATGCATGATCTCTCCGAACTTGGACTTAGTCAGGCGTTGGTAAGCCATCGCCTTCATGAAATCGAGTAGGTTCATCCCTTTCTCCTCTCGATGTAATCGAGCATGTAATCCCATATCTCGTCCGTCATAGGCGACGGCTTGAGACCGTTGTAGATCTTGTTCTTGCAATGGCGTAGCGAGTTCGCCGTATTGCCCACGATATCTATGTGAGCCTCGGGAAAGTGCATCGTCGGGATCAACCTATCTACCGAGAAGATCAGATGATAGCTAGTCGGTAGAGCTAAGAGCCTAAGGTCATACGAATCAGGGCTCACATGATCGAGCACTATATCTCGTTTATAGAAGGACGCTGTTAGGTCCATGAGCGGAGCAAAAGCTTCGATGACATCGATGTCAAGCTCGCCCTCATGGTCACCGTCTACGTCTATCGCAATGAGCTTAGTTCCCTTGAGATTCTCTGATACGTATTTCGACTTGATGACTTTCCCTCGGAAGACTCGAGAGAAATGCTGAGCATCGGACAGGCTCATGCAACCGAGTGACCAACGGATCATCGGTCGCATGTTCTCATCCATCGGCACCCACCTGTTTGCGATCTCAGGCTGGTCGAGATACGGATGAATCGGATAATCCGAATACGGCATAGTCTTCGACCTGAGTTCGCTCGGTATCATAAGAGCAGACTGAGAGCCTTGGTACAGCTGCCTGTTATGCACGCCGTTCCAGAAGTTCTGTTCGTCTTTAGCTCTGATGAAATGGCCATTGGCATAGACCTCGGATACTACGTTCTCGATCTTTCTACCCTTCAATCCTTGACGATACATCCAGGTATAGATCGATGCTCCTTTCGGAGGGCACGGATCCTCTGCCATGTGTTACTCCTTCATGCACTTAGCCCAGCCAGTCTTGTATTCCTTTTCGCAGTTGGGCGAGCAGATATCTACCCACTGAGTAAAGCCAGTGCGATCCTTTGCGTACAGGTGATAGCACCAGAGCTTGCCTACGCTCGGTGGGTTCACTTTGACGTAGTGCTCGATCACTTCGTCATATCCGCACCAGGGTGCATCGTAATCTCCGAAGGAGATAACGTTATCGAAGCTCCTACCGCAGACATGCTCCTTGATGATCTCGCTGAACTCTTGGGCCTCTTGCCCACGAGGACACATCCTGCGCAGCTTGTTAGGCGAGGGTAGCTTATCGCCTTTGGCAAACCATACGCTACGTCCAGCATGTACGATAAGGTCAGCGTTGGCTTGCTCCCTCATGGTGTCTACCATCTTGAGAAGCGTATCGGCCACGCCCCACGGAATCGATGCAGAGACATCAAGGATCAGTAGGTTCGACGACGGCAGTTCACTATCGAAGTTACCGACGCAACATCCGAGCTTCTTGTTGTAAGAATCACGGAACTTCAACGACTGCATGATGTTGTAGCGGATGTTGTTCTCGATCTCACCCAGGAACTTAGGCATGAGTCCCATCTCTGAGATGATCTCGGGATCAACCTTGGACAGACTGTCACCTAGGAAGTCTTCGATGCTGATGTTTGCTTCCTGTCGCTGCAAGGAATCACCACCGCACCTGCGAAGAGTATTCGAGGAGTCAGTCTCTACCTCGTCAAAGTCCTCATCAACATCTTGTCCCACAGGATCAAACTCATCGCTGTCCATTGGTTCAAGACTAGTGATGTTTTCAGTGTCGATGTTCCACTCGCTATCCTCCTCGACGGCATATCCTACTGGAGGTGGAGTGATGACAGTGACTTCTCTGATCCTGCCACCCTTAATGCGGCACATCTTATACCAATCAACGCCAGGCATTGCCTTCTGCAACGCAGGCAGCATGATGGAAAGGATCAGATCAGTATCGGTTCCATGGAACCATTTGATGTACGGGATGCCGGAAGTGCGACAAGTGTCGACGGCTTCCTGGTTCTTGCAGACATACACCTCGGGAAGCTTGAGAGTGCCGAGCTTCAATCTGTGCATGTTAATCATTGTCATGTCCTTTCTTCTAGATCTTCATTGACTCGAGCATCGGCTTGATAACATCGTCCCATTCTTCCATGTTCATAAGCATGTCCATGAGGGTAGATGTATTAGACGTTTCTCCATTCGCCAGCCTATTGATCTCGTTGAGCACATCGTTGTGCGCATCTTCTATATCGCTTATGCCCTTGATGACTGCTTCAACTTTCTCAGTGAACTTGCTCATGCTGTTCGCCGATACTCCCTTGGCAGACATAATGAGTGATTTGATAAGTCTGCTGTTGATGTTTGCATCAAACAGGAATCTCTCGAGATCATTATCATCAATGTTGTTCGTGATGAACTTGCAGAGCTTAGTTACTGTTCTCGGTGTCTGTGCATTCCAACCTACGACATTGGTATCAGAGGCATCGATCTCATTTCGCATACTGTCTTCAATGATGATGCCTTGGCTATCTTTCATGTACTGTTTCCATTCGGTAAAGTCGAACTCCATACCGATGAATAGGAACCTGTCACGGATAGCAGCAGGTAACTGGTTCGGATTTGCCAATGGATTTGCAGCAGCCACGATCATGACATCAGGCAAAGGCTTATCACTCATGAGCCTTCGCTCCTGGATCAACGTAAGGCAGGCAGAAAGAACCTGCTGCTGACCCTGGAGCAGCTCATCGAAGAACAGTATGTCTCCGTCCTTCAGTGACGACAGACGAACGTGATCATAGACTGTCATGCCGCCGGCCTCTTTGTCAGGCATAGTGATGCCGGACACCTCGGACGGAAGGATCTGCGAGGCAATGATATGCACTACCTTCTTGCCTCGGTCCTTTGCATAACGCTCTATCTCATGGGTCTTACCGATACCAGGACAACCCATGAAGCACGGCACGATCTGATCACGCACGCCGTCTTTGTCAATCATCTCCAAGAAATGGTAGATGTCTTTTGTTTTCATTCTTCTCTCCGTTCTTTAGTACCTTGGCGTAAGCTAGTCGATCTTCCCTTCAGCGAGTATCTTGCCAATGATTTTCTTGGCTTTTTCTACGAATCGTACTGTTGTACTCACCTCCTTAATCGCAACGATATTGTCATCGTGCAATTCGAGATATTCGTAGTTGATAGTCTCGACAGTCGACAGGAATCTCATCATTGCTTTAGCTAGAATCTCATCAGTAAAGCGGCAGCTTATAATCTTACCGACTACCTTATGAAAACAACCTTCGAACTTTATGTATCGATCGCTACATTCTTGGAGCAGATCATCGATATAGCTTAGCTTGTCTTTCATATTCAAAGTGAATCTAACATCATCACTTACGCCACAGCCTGCATCGACATTTGTGATTACACAATAGGACATCGGTATCACGACGCTATGGCCTATTGCTGCATCGGCAACATACAAGTAGATCGAATCATCTTCGATGTTCACTTGTATTCTTGATGAGACGAGTTTAACGTTCATCGCTTTTCTCCGTTCTGAGCTCTTTGTTGACGATTCTCTTAGCCTTCTTCACAGCGTTTACCGTCTCGCTGATATTCTTGATCACATTGGTGTCTTCACCATGTGTTTTAAGGTACTCGTAGTTGAGATCCTCGATGACATTCAGGAGCGTCACCAGTGTTTTGGCTAAGTCATTATCGACAAAATAGCTGTTCATAATATTGTCGATGGTCTTATGGATACAGTACGAAAACCTGATGTCTCGATCGCTAGGGAATCTGATACGTCGATTAGCAGTAGTCTGCTCCTCGAGATATGCACGTCTGTGTGCATCTATTAGGCCTAAGGTAAATGTTAAACCGTCGTCCGGATACGTACCGTCATCGATGTCTACGATGGAGGCGTAGGACAAAGGTATTACGGCGCCTTCGCTATCATCGCCTTCGACGGTATATAGAACAATCATGTCGGCCTCGATCTCTACGTTGATCTTCGAGGCAATGAGTCTGACTTTCTTCATCTCTCTCCGTTCATAGAAACAGGGAGGCGGGACGAACTCGCCTCCCTTATGGTTGTTAACCGAACAGGCCATACCTGCTGATGTCTTGCAGCAGGAATAGGACAATGCCGATGCCTTCGATCACGATGATTCCGAGGGCGAACTTGACCAATGCCTTGAGCACGAGCTTCACGATCTCTGAGACTGTCATATGCTTGAGCCTGACAGATAACGGAAGCTCATCCATCCGTATGGCGTGCTTCGGTGAGATCAGCTCAGGATATTGCTGGTCTATATAGGACTCATAGCCAGCCATGCCAACGTTCTTGTGGCTGTGGTACTGCGCCAGCTTTGCAGTCTTATCGATATCATTCATTTGGTTATGCTCCAATCTGATTGTTAGGATGTTCAACTGTCCACTCGGAGAACTCGTCGACGAACATCTCGGACATTGCTTCTTCCCAGCATTTCATTGACTTCTGTACTTTGCAAAGCGTGGACACAGAGACGTCCTCACCGTGCAAGATGCACAGGAACCTAGACCTATCGATGACTACGCGACGCATACCGATCTGCATATCGAGCAAGCGTTGAGCGTAATCAGGATCGAGTGAGATCTCGATCTTCGACAGCTCATTGAACTGGTCAGGACGATTGTCCATGATGCACGCAGACTTGAGGGACGCAATGGCACACGTGAAGTCCATCATGATGTTGATGTGCGTGATGCTGTCCTCACGGTTGATGATGCGATTGGCGAACTTGTCTTTCATGATTCACTCCGTTCTTCCGGATGCACCGGATAAAGAAAACAAATGATTTTGCACACGCGATGACCAAAGCGCGCCCATTAACAGCTGTACGCCTGCGATCTCGGACAAGCCGCAACCGGCTAGGGCCGGTTGTCCGCACACCGACAGCCATGGGCTGCATCGCGTGAAAAAAATAACCCTGACGGCCGGATCCGAAGATCCGACCGCCCTGGTTTCTAGATGCACAGCTGAGCCAGCTCATTGACGTGCTTTTGAGCTTCCTCGTCTAGCTCTGGATAGCTGACGCCATAGATGCCTTTGGCCAGGTTTGCAAATGCTGTTGCTAAACGTTCTGACTTGTCATCAGGATTAGCTTTGCGATCGTTATCGATTTTTTCGGTACGAGCTTGCTCCTTGACGACCTCTGCCATTGCAATGTTGATAGGGTCTTCACGATCTGCTTTGACCATGAACTTGTAGGCGATCATCGCCTGAGGTGACATGGTGTTCAGATCCTCTGGTTTGATGCTGATCATTTTGATCTCCTTTCATTAGGATTTATCTTGCGTAATTTACACACTTGATTGTTTGGTTGCTTGGTTATCAGGGCTGTTGTCTGTTCAGCCACACCAGATAACCAGTTTATCCATCACAAAATACACACATTTATCTAAGAAACCAGGGATATAGGGGGTTGGTATATATTAGGATTATTAGGATTCTTTGTTTTCTTTATATCTACCCGCGCTAATTTTTCCAGCTCTCATAAGAACCCTGGATACCACGTTCGCAGGAAAACCGGACGGACGAACCCTTCCAAGCGGCCAGGGTTTCCCGACCCTCCACGGCCTATCAAGTTTTTCCTATTTTTCCTATTTATCTAATTTGTCTTATTTATCTTTGTTTATCTAATTTCAAATGCTTGTATAGATGGCGGGGAAGGGTAACTGAGATCGCTACCCCACCATCCGCCGCCATCTAACCATACTTGTTGCCCGATCCCCCGTGACCTCAAACGGTGACTGCAAATCCGCTGTCGCGGATTCTGCTGCACGTCTTACTGAGATCATCATGGTCAACAGGCATAGCTCCGCCTATGGTACGTAATCCCCTTATTCAGCTTTGCTATGCTGCCTTGCTACCACGTCCTCCAAGGAACATAAGGTTAAGGTCTGTCCATGACCGGTATCCGCCCTCCCGTTCTGCCTGCGGGGAAGGGCTCCCCGTGCGCGCCCGGCGATTAGGCGCGCCTTGAGATCATGGACCCCATCGGCATCCCCACGGCTTAGCCTCGGCTTTCGCTTTATGTCCATGCGTACATGAACGGGTTCATTCCGTGGGGAACTTCAATCCTCGGTTATTCAGACTCAATGGCCTCTTTTACGCCGACCGGGCACGGACTCTATGGTCGCCATGGAGGAGTTCCCGCCTCCAATTGGTAAGTTCATTTTACCATCGCCCCATCACCGTCACTCCGTGCTCTATTATTCTTTCTCGAGAATAATGACATTCACATCGGTCGGTGTTATCATTTCTCCCGTGGGGATACGGTCGACCGGGAACTAGACTGCGATCCTTGCAGACACGGTGGCCCTCGGAGGAGTTGATCCTTCGGGGGCCTTTCCTTTGCGTCATGATTATTCTCGAGAAAGAATAATGCACCCAAGCACCAGAGGTGGTAAGATATCCCAGACGCCCGGATACGGGCACCTCGATGTGTACGGTGGTCTTTTGCGCCCTTTTTCCGCTGGCTTGTCCTGGTGACCGATCTGGGCGTCCAGCCACAGCGGGAGGACTGAATACCTTTTTCGCAACCTCAAGGTATTTTCGACTCCGGTCCTCCCGGCCATTTTTGGCGCATCATCCATTTGCAAAAAAAGAATACTGACTTAGACTCTTTGGTAGACGTACAGATCACGTTCTAAGGACGACGTATGGCAGAGAATCTTTTATGGCCGACGAAGCTGTCGACGCCACCGCAACTTCTTATAGATCCAGAAGTTATATTTAACGGTAAAAAAGATGCTATGAATCACTACGAATCTTTAGTTTCCATCTCAGGAGCAGCAGATGTTAAATATATCGGCTTAGTTACGAATGGCTTCATGGTCGGATTTATAGCTGACGTAAGCTATGCTTACGGTACTTTAAGAACAATCTTGAAACTACCGTTTCAAGATATATCAACTGAGATTCTTCAATATAAGATGCATCTATGGAACCAAAACGATGCTGACATTCTAAGCACTCCAGACAAAACTGAATGGAAAACAAATCTGAATGTCCCAGCCCATACTTCAGCACATCGAACCGACGAACATGGTTTAAGAAAACCATTATTCAAGATGGTTGGTGAGAGCCTTGAAGATGGTGGTTCTAAACCGCAGTTCTCATCGAATATGGCATACTCGGAAATCACATATGCTGTTGATTATGAATCTTTTGGAGAAAACCTTCCACTTGAGTTTCCAAATATGTTTAGTGATTATGATCCATCAGGTTCTATGCTTGCGATTGAGACCGTTGTCAAGGTAAATGTCGTCTCCGCTACTGATCCCGATGGATTTAAGGTTGGCGTCGTGTTATCCTAATTCTCTGTGGCTAGGTTATTGACAGCCTGAAAAGCCGCAGTGCTATCCTAGTCTTCAGAAGGCCCCGGGTCTGCCGAGTCCCCGGGGCCTTCCCTTATATCTAGGAGGAATATGGCGCGCAGCTACGACATAGCCGAGATCATGACGAGTGACGGTGGCCTCAATGAGCAGGTCCGCCGTAAGATCAATACGAACTTTAGGCGCGTCGTTGAGATCGCCACGCGCGAGAAATCCGCCTCCGACGGAGCAATGCTTGGAAGCAAGATCCAAGATATAGTTGAATCCTACATCGAGTCGATACTACCCGACATCATCCATGAGATCGAGGAGAGTTCATTCGATCGCATGTATCCAGTAGGATGCGTTATCGTAACGCACACGTCATCTGATCCAAGGCTAACCCGCGGAAAGTGGGAAGCTATCACATCAGGTAAATACGTTCTCACCGCCGGCTCCGGATATCCAGTCGGATCGACTGGTGGAAGCAATATGATTGAAGCCGGAAATCTTCCGAATAATGCTAACTCACTCAGCACATCTGAATCTGAGCAAGAGCCATTCATGCCAGAATACATCGCACTTCTTTTCTACAGGAGGATATCGTAATGGAGTTCGACCAGCTAATGGCATCAGGGTCGCTGTTGATCGCGTTCGCAACGCTCATCTCAACAACCATCATACGAATTAAGTCTGACGCCAAGGACGAAAGATCTCTATCAATGAAGATGGATTTCCAAACACAGATTCTCGAGGAGACGAGAGATTGCGTGAAGTCAATCGAGGGTCGCGTGAATGATATGGATACCAGGATTGCCAAGCTGGAAAGCTCCAGTGAGACATTGTTTCGCAAGGTGAATCATAACTCCGATAGGATCGATAAGATCGAGGACAGGTTCATCGTGCTTAACATGGGTGGAACTGATTAGAAAGGAAAGCGTATGCTCGACAAGTTCCTAAATGACGACAGCACCGAGATGAGGCTGGCAAGGACGATAATACAGGGCCTTGTGTCTGTCGCAATCGTAGCCGTGCCGATCACTGTATCCAGCACAATCAAGGATCCCACGATCGCATCTCTGGCAACCGCCGCCATCATGTGTATCCTGTCGCCGATCATGTCTATGTTTCGCACCGGCAACCCGGAGGATGGGGTAGTCGAGGCTGACAAGGGTAAGGAGTAGTAATGGCAGAAGAGATCAAGACAATGTTCGATGAGCCCGCAGACGGCGAACAGAAACCTGAGAACTCTGTGATTGGCTCCAAGGTAGAGGAGGCATCTGAGTAATGGCAGGTATTCTCCCCACCATCATCGATGTGTCCGAATGGCAGGGCAACATCGACTGGGCGGCCGTGAAGCCCAACATTCACTTCGCCATCTTGCGCGTCCAGGACGGCACGTATCTTGATTCCAAGATCTCGCGCAACATCTCTGAGTGCGAGCGCCTGGGTATTCCGTACTACTGCTATGGCTTCTATCGCAACGGCGGTGCCGTCGAGGCGTCTAGGCTTGTCTCGCGTGCCAAGGCCGCCGGTGCCAGGAACTGCCGAGGATACGTGCTCGATATCGAGGTCGGCGGTCAGTCTATCGCTGGTATCGCGTCAGCTGGCAACACGCTCGCCCAGTCCGCAGGTGACAACGGCGTCTATATCGCCAACCACCTGTATGGCCAGTATGCCTCGGTCGTCTCGCAGCCTTGGGTCAAGTGGACCTGGATCCCGACCTACGGCGTGAACGACGGCCATGCGCATACGCCTCCCAGCCACTACTGCGATCTGTGGCAGTTTACCTCCGTTGGCCATGTTCCTGGCATCGCTGGCAACACTGACTGCAATGCCCTGAATGGCAAACGTGACCTGGCATCGTTCACCTCCGGCACGAAGCCTGTGGTACCCGTGCCGACCAAGAAGGCGGACCTATCCTTGCCGCTGCACGTCCTTGTCGGCGACACGCTCCTAGGCATGTATGGAAATGGCGATGAGCGCAAGACGAATCTCGGTTCCCGATACGCTGAGGTGCAGAACGCCGTTAACCATATCTGCTCTGCCAAGACGTCTGTCCTTGCCGACGAGGTCCAGGCGGGCAAGTGGGGCAACGGTGACGAGCGCAAGCGTGCCCTCGGTACCCGCTATGACGAGATCCAGGCTGAGATCAACCGACGCGCCGGTCTCAGCAAGAAGTCCGTCGATACCATCGCCGCCGAGGTTATCGCAGGAGCCTGGGGCAACGGTCAGGACCGCCGTAATAAGCTCTCCGCTGCCGGCTATGATCCTGATGCTGTCCAGGCCAAGGTCAACGCGAAGCTCGGCGTACAGCCCACCGGTAATCGCTGCTATATCGTCCAGACCGGTGACACGCTGTCCGGCATCGCACAGAAGGTCGGTTGGGGCGGTAACTACATCGGCCTTGCCAACAAGAACGGTATTGCCAATCCGAACGCCATCTTCGCGGGCCAGAAGATTTACTACTAGTGGTAGAATGACAAGGTGCTCCTGTGATAACAGGCACCTCCAATCAGAAGGAAGCCCCCCATGCCGATCGAGGGGCTTCTTTCTTTTTCGCCTGAGAGGAGAGACATGGACGACGAGAAGGTAATCGTGATGGGCTGCTTTGGCCTGTTGGTCATACTCGCGCTGCCGGGCATTGTGCTGTTCACGTTGATCATATGCAAGATTCTCGACAACATGATACCCCCCATGTGATACTATCTCATCAATGCCTCCGTAGCTCAGGGGATAGAGCACCGCTCTCCTAAAGCGGGTGTCGACGGT
>ENA-ORTI01000429-ORTI01000429.1-human-gut-metagenome-genome-assembly--contig:-NODE-429-length-50798-cov-22.719804_pt1 | contig 50798 bp, 37 predicted proteins | sample MGYA00242071_ERZ509191 | MGnify/ENA primary metagenome ERZ509191 (study PRJEB26280, sample SAMEA2338832) | human gut metagenome | biome: human gut; feature: human-associated habitat; material: faeces...
TGGAATTTGCACCTAAAAAAGTAATGGTAGTATAAATCGTGAAAAGTTTAGGTTAAAAAAATTATCAAAATGTAAAATCTTACTTTCTTATTTTAAAATCTATCGAAGAATTCATTTACTTCAAAAGACTAACTATATATACCGCTTTGCTAAGATAATCAAAAAAGATGAAATGATGAAAGGATTTCACTTGATCCTATATTTTCATATTGTGCTTTAGACCAAAATACAATTCAATCTTATTTTAGTCGAAGAAATTACACAATTTTATATTTAAAATCAAAGACTATAAGCAATCCTTTACCTATGTTTTAGCACTTTTTTAGCGTATTAGGTGTTAAAAATTAGTTTGAAAAGAAGGAGAATCTAACGAATTATGATCATGTCTATTATTATCGCTATAGTAGGTGGAATAATACTAGCGTTTGGCTATTTAGTATTTGAACCAGACACTATTATTCAAATCATCGCTTTATTAGCAGGTTGGGGATGTTTAATATTTGCAGGATTATGTTTTATTTATTGGATTTTCACTACGTTAAAGGATAAGGTTGGAGGAAATTCTAGTCATAGTTCCTCTTACCATAACAGCTATTCAAATAGACATAGTTCTTCTTATAGTTCAAGTCAAAGTTATAATGATTCAACATCAAGCAATCTAAAGAGACCTGATGAATCTTTAGAAATCAATATAGCGAGGAGTATAGATAATCATCTTCCAGCCAACACTCCTAGCACAAATATCAGGTGCAGAATTTATGGAAACACAATTAGTATAAGCGGATGTATATGCTTATGGCATAGCTCCGATTTAAATAGACTTTCTAGCAGTATAAGTAATGGAATAAATGCTGCACTAGAAAGTGCTAGTTCTCAAGGATATGATATTTATGATTTAAATGATATAGACACAAGCAGTCTAGAAATATCTGCAGTTAATGATTAAAAAGTAATTTAGGTGAAAAAGAAAATAAAAAGCTGTTGATAAGCCTCTGAATAAAAACAAAGATTTTCAACAGCTAGATTAGAATTGCTTATAATCTACGATTTCCAATTCTATAAACCTTATCACCTGACCATTCTACTCTTTCACCATTTATTCTATAAAGTTTATTTCCAGAATATTCGATTCTAGCTCCTCCAACTTTATAAAGCCTAGCTCCAGAGTATTCGACTCTGAGATCACCTATTTTGTAGAGCTTATTACCACTCCATTGTGGTCTACCACCAAAATAAGCAATTAATATTTCTTCATCCGACATCATATTATTCACTCTCCTCCTTTAAAGAGCTTATCAAAATTATAGTTTTATACTTAAATTAGTATTACAAAATTGTTATCAGTTATATTGAAAAGAGAAAAAATACGTTCATTCTATATGTACAAATAAAATAATAAATGCTATCAAAACAAATATTTTGCAGTTAATAAAAAATAAGTGAAACCATAAGTGAAAGAAAAAACTTATTGAAAGTGAAAATCAATATGCCTTTTATTCAATCTTTCTACTGTTACATTCTTGCAAATATTATTCTCAGAATTTGAAATCAAAATAAAGCTTCTATTACCTTTATCTTCCTTGTTTAAAGAATCTACAGCATCTCCTGTAGTTCCACTACCAGCAAAGAAATCGATTACGATGGAATTTTTATTTGTCGTTGCTCTTACTAATTCTTTCATCAATTTCAAAGGCTTTGGAGTTGAAAAATAAGTTCTATCACCAAATATTTCTTGCATTTCATCTTTGGCACTTGATGTGGTTCCAAAACAGTCAAATATCGCAGGAACTTTACTATCCTTTTCCTTTAATTTATCCCCATCAATATAAGGCTGTTTTATTGAATTCAACTTAGATTCTAATGTGTTCTTACATATAATAATGTACTCATAAGGGGTTTGCTTTTTATTAGGATTTAAAACAATTCTATTCTTATCGAAAAATGGATTTATCTTCTTCCACTTATGAAGCGAAACACAGCCTTCTAAAAATATAGTCTTGCACAAATCAAACAATTCGTCTCTTTCACCTTCATCAATATTGATTACAAGGAATCCATTTTTAGTAAGTAACTTTCGAGCTAGAATGATCCTATCTTTAATAAAGTTGATCCATCCGTCTTTAAAACCTGAATCTTTGTATCCAATATAAGATATATTGGAATTATATGGTGGATCTATCAAAATAGAGTCAACTTTTCCATTCAAAGAATCTTGAATTCCTTTCAACGAATATAGATTATCGGATTCTATTATATAATTGCCTCTACTCTTTCTAACTTCAAGGAAAGCTTTAGTATTTTCCAAAGAATTTTTATCTAAAAAAGTATCTTTATAAATAGAGACCTTTTCTAAAGAAGAACAATGAGCAAAAGCCCATTCTCCTATGTAAGTAACCCAATCAGAAACAAAGACATCCCTTAAACTATTGCAATTAGTAAAACAACTTTTTCCTATGGTTGAGACATTCTTTAAATCAATTGAAGTCATAAGATCGCATCCAGAAAATGCACTTCTTTCCAACACATTTACAGACTCGGGCATAACAAAATCCCCAACAGCCTTGTTTCTAGGGCAACAAATTATTTTAGTCTTGTCTTTGTTGAACAAGATGCCATTATCTACTACAAATTCAGGACTATTAGAAACAAATTCTATATCACCGCATTGAACAAATGGATTATATCCAATAACCTTCAATGATTTTGGTAGAATCAATTTTTTTATACCATTACAAGAATAGAATGAATTCCTACATATTCTTTCTGTTCCATTTTTAATTACAAGCTCTGAAGTTTTACATGAGCACAAACATCCTATAACTTCTTTATTCGTCGAATAAACAACAGAACCATCTATTTCATAAAATCTACTATAATTTTCTAAGATTAAACTTTTACATCCAGAAAAAGGAAAATTCTTCATATGAATCAAAGAAGAAGGAATAACTACTTTTGTTAGCTTATCGCACATATAGAATGCATGTTTTCCTATGAGCTTAATTCCATTGGGAATAATATATTCACCTTGCTTCTTTATACTACAATAAATAACACCATCTTTCTTTCCGATAAGTACATATTCTTTATATTCAAATTCAGTGGATTGATTATCCAATTCAAGATTAGGACATCCTGCAAAAGGATTATCACCCATAGAAACGACATTCTTACCGATAGTAAATCTCTTTAAATTTCGACAATTGTAGAATAGATCACCACCAAGTTCTTCTACACTATCCGGACAAATAACCTCTTCTATTATTTGATTGTCCCAGAACAAACCAGATGCCAATTTTCTAACCCCATCTGGAACTATAACTACCTTTTCATTTCCATCATAGCTGACGGCCTCATCACCCACGATTTCAAACCCGTTCAACTTATAAGGCTTAGATAAAACACTGAGTTTCAAATCACCAAATCTACTTTCAAAGAATCCAAAATCATATATAGTTTCATCACCATTTTTTATGATTTCTTTTCTATCTATCAGTCCACTATATAGTCTAGAAGAATAATGAATAGAAAGATAGCTTCCCTCTTTCTTTGGATTTGGAATGGAATTTGGATTCATATCTAACCCCCACTCGACGCAACGAATATACGAATTACCACAATACACGTCGAATTCGTTATCCAAATCAACTATTATTGTGGAAGCTGGATATCCCAAACTCAAAAGTCTATCAATACATTCTAGAACAACAAATGACTTATGCGTGTTCAGTTTTAATCCATAACTATTGACTATAGTTATTCCTTTATCAAAGGTAGCTATTCCTAACTTTGCTGAAATAGTGCAACTGGTAGAACCATATTTTTTAACAAAGATATCAGGTTCTATTTCTTCAAATCCTAAGGCCCAATACAAAGCGATATATTTCATATCCTTTGTAATTCTATTATCAATTGGAGTATTCATTCATTTTATCCTCCTATCTTAATAAACTCAGGTTCTTTATTTGAATTGTCTTCTATTTCTTTAAATCTTTTCAAGATAAGCTCACTATTTTCAGTAGGAGTTCTAAAATCAGTTTCAATCCATAAAGTTTCCAATTTATACTTCTTACAAAAGAATTCCATTTTTTCATAAATCATAGAAGATAGAGATATCTTCTTGATATCACTATCTTTAGGGTCTCTTTGTTTTAATCTTTGAAGTATGGTAGAAGGAGTTGCATACAAGATTACAGTCAAAGCAGGCTTACCTAATTTGGATAATAAGAAGTCATAGACATCTTGATTATATTCAGCACCAGACCAAGCGTAGTTAGAGCATAGATGTCTATCAGTGACAATGTTATTATCTTTGTACTTTCCATACATATAAACTGAGCCTAACCCATAGAATAGAGAAGTGAAATTTCTATCAGGATTAGAATTGACTTTGTCTCTTATCCTTAAATACTCGTCAAAAGAATCACCTTCATCAAACAATTCATGAAGTGGTTTTTCAATAAACTTAAATCCCAATTCCCTGGCTATTATATTTGAGATAGTAGTCTTTCCAACTCCATCAAATCCTTCAATTGATATATGCTTCATTCTTGTTCTCCTCCTTTAAATGAATAAGTTCATCCAAAGACATAGGCGTAAAATCAGTAACATCCATTTCATCTCGACTAAATCTTTAAATGGTCTATGACACACTTTGAAGACAAACCTGTCTCCCAAGTGTAAATCAGATGTTTGATAAATCATTTCAATTAGGCCTCCTATTCTTTACTTCAGCTTTCTTGCCATCAGTAAACCCATCAAGAATTTCTAAATAACCAGAAACACGTCTAATTCTAGTGATATCGATAGAGCCACAAGATGTACATTTGTCAAAGACACCTTTATTCTTACAATTATTACATACATCCATAGGAAAATTAAATCCAATATAATGAACACCAGACTGGATGGCAATTTCCATCAAATCCTTTAGACCTTCAATATTTCCTAATGGGGCTTCTTTTAATTCAACATAAGATATCGATCCTCCATTACAGTATTTATGAAATGGTCCCTCGATCATTAGTTTTCTATAAGCCGGCATACGGGAATCCACCTCAACATGAAAGGAATTAGTATAAAAGCCTTTCTTAATAATATCGTTTGAAGAAGTAAATACTTTGGAATCTAATTTAGTAAATCTTCCACTTATGAGTTCCCCACTAGTCGCTAACAAGGAAAAATTCAATTTGTATTCTTTAGTTAAAGAATCACAATAATTTCTCATATACTTAACAAACTCTAAAGTCATTTTCTTTATAGACTCATCTTCCCAATACTTCTTACCAGATAATATTTCTATCATCTCACTAAGTCCTATGAATCCGATAGATAGAGTTCCGTGTTTGAATACATCATATAAAGAATTATTATTAAAATTCTCACACCACATATTATATTTAGAATTTTGAGGAAACTTATCAGATCCAAGTCGACATGTTTTATTGAACCTATCCAAAAGAATATCCTTGGTTATAGAAGCTATATGAGACCATTTTAGCTTAAGAGCTTCTATTTTATCCTTAAGACCATAAGTAGGGTGTTCCTTATTGACTTCAAATGCCAATCTAGGAAGATTAATAGAAATGTTATCTATATTTCCTCTACCTATAGAGCCAATCTTTCCATACAAATCATCTACAACTCTGGTTCTACACCCCATAACTGAAATAATCCTAGGATCAATAAGCTTGTCTTCTTCACAATCACACAGTAAATAATTAGGCATCATCTTAGAAGATGTACAATCTAATGCCAAATTTAATAAATCGAAGTTTTTATCTCCTTCAAATCTATTAACTCCATCATGCACTTTGAATACTAAATTTGGTTTATAGACTAAAGGACCTAAAGATTTAAATTCCTCTATTGTTATTTTTGCTATGAATCTAGCTAAATCAGTTTTAGCTAATCCTATATTCAAAGTGACATAATAGCTAGTAAGACCCATTCTATTATGATTCCCATTGCACCAAAGAATAAAGCTTTTGATTGAAGTTCTTAATATATCAAGATTGAATTCATTTTCGATAAATCCAAGCTTGATTAAAATCTCAGCTAAATCATCATCCCAATTTGCAAATGACATTCCTCCACTTTGCTCATTACCATAATTTTCTATCAACAATTCAAAGTACTGAATCAATAATATAGGTAATTCAGGAGATTTCAAACCTTTAAATATAGAATAATCAAAATTACTCAAATCAAAAGTAAGACAATTGTAAGTCTGACCATAAGCATCTAAATCATGAATATGGATATATCCATCTCTATGAAGTTTAGACCATTCTTCAGGTAAAGAATTCAAGATAGCATTCTTGAATTCTTTCTCACCTAAAGAATAATTATTTCCTACATAACTATATCTGTTAGCTGCATTTTCATTATTGTTTTGTTTCATTATGTTTACCTCAATTTTTCAAAAACTTGATTTGAAGATCCGACAAACGGAATAGTGGAAGTACGTTTAGAATATATGAAAGGACCATATTTTAAATAATTGATCTTAGATAGTATGTCTTTAGGAACGTCCTCTTTCCTATGACCTGTATAAAGGACGATGTTAAATTGTTCTTTATACAATTCATCCACCAGAGTTTTCAAAGCTTCTAGTTGGAATAAAGGTTCTCCACCTGTTATGGTCACTTTTTTAGTGATACTGTTCTTCTTCAACTCATTTATTAGTATCTTAATAGACCATTTATGCCCACCCTTTATATCCCATATCTTCTGATTTTGACAAAAAGGACATCTAAGGTCGCAGCCTTGCATGAATATCAGTGTTCTAAGACCCGGTCCATCAATGATACTATAATCATAACGAATGCAATTTAAGTAAATATCATCCATATTCCTATTCCTCCAGTTCTGAATTTATAATTTTGAACCTACACACATATCTATCCTCTTTTTTCCATTTCAAGTAATTCGAAGAAAGAATACTAGAATTTCTAATTCTTTTAGTAGACCTATTAATCCTTAAGGATTTGACTCTCTTCTTTAGACCTATACAATTCTTAATATCCTTTGAATTCCTACACTGAAGATATGGATCATTCCGATTTATTTCCATAAGTTCTTTATATTCGTCATAGTCAATTTCAATTACGGAGATTACATCATTCAAGCTATGATGTTTAACCCTTGGTTTATTTATGGCTATTTCCATAGCCATACCTTTGGACATAGCTCTTATGGCAAATGCTATAGGAACATATTTCTTTCTACCCACATGACCACATCTACAAACAACTTTATAACACTTTGAATAATCCATTTAAGGAATCCTCCGTTGAGTAACTTAAATATAGGAATTCAACGGATTTAAATGGTCGCTTTGAAAGCGACATTTAGAAAAAATAGTCTTTCAAAGAATCAGTTATTTTCATAAAAATTACAAAGTTCCTCAAAGTACATCTTCGGATTGGAGTCTTTATAATTGACAATTGCTTTATAAAACCTTGCTTTTTATATTGGATTTAATGTTGTCCTGTTCTTTATACCCTCTATTCTCATAATTGCTTGTTGCCCAAACAATATTCTTCTTTGTGGTTCTATCGCAAAGAAGTATATCCAGTATTTCAAGGTTTTCATCCAAGAAAGTTTTATCTTCCATTAGCTTTCAACTCCCTTCCAATATATTTTACGGAGTAATACCACAAAATGAATAATATTTTTCAAAACCTACTATTTGTGAGTCAAATTTGAAGGTTATTATATGATTAGATAAAAAGCATTCACCTATTCTTCTCTTTTTATTATTTTTAAACTTTTATCTTTCCATTCATTCCAAGTATCAAAATAAAAGGGTTCTTTTTCATTCTTCTTAATAATAATAAACCTATCCTCATAGTTCAACATCGAACATTTATATTCAATTTCATTTACTTTAATTGTTAAAACACTCTCTTCTCGATTTTTACCATTTGTAGGTTCTAATTCCATAGTTATCCTCAAATCTTTATTAGCTTCATTCAAAGCCTTTTTCAATGCAAAGGTATAGTATTCCCACCATTGTCCGCTTCTAAATTTCTTATCTAAAAGCAAGACATACTTGTCTGAATAATAATAGATATTTCCATTGTGGCACTGTTTGAACACTCCATCATATATAACAAAAAACTTGTACCATGGTTTTGGATCTTCTTTTTTGTTATCTTCTTTTTTGGAATGTTCTAAATCTTTTATTTTGTAATCTTCTATTATTCTTTTAAGAACTTCTTCAATATTATCTTTATTAGGATCAAATAAATTTAAGACTTCTCTAAGACCATCCAATAAATTGAACTTATATTTAACATCCTCAGGATTGTTAGAACTATAGCAGTTCAAGAATGTATGTAATGATATATCACGATCATTATTTAGCAAAGGAAAAGATAATAGATTATTTCTTCTCTCCCAAAAGAAAGAACCCTTTGCTTTTGCTAAGATTGCTCTTAATAACAGTTCATAATTAGTAAATTCACCTATAATAAAGTTTTGGATAGAAATAATTTGATTTAGAGTTTTTTCAAAAGATTCATAAGAGACATCTTCAATTCCTATCTTACTTAAACTCTTTTTGCTTGTTATTAAGTAGAAAATAAATCCTAATTGACCTTTATTTTTCAATTCACTATAACCTTTGTTAAACAAAGCGACATATCTACTATCTTTATCAATTAATTTAGCCTTCAATATCTCTTCTTCCACTTGTTCTTTCATAAGTCCATCTTTAATCAATTCTTTTTTATCATTATTTATTGATAAAAAGAATTTATAAACACCATGGCACTCTATTGAATGATCGATCAAAACCTTGACTGACTCCAATGCTTTAACTAGATTAGTTGGACTATCCAAATAAGGACGTTGATTTTCAATTATTCTATTAGTGACAGTTTCTATTTCATTAAGTAAGTTTCTTTTATCAGTAAACTCCATATCATTTCTTTTAAACAGCGAAGATACTGAATAATAGTAAACGAATATTTCAAAAAGATCTGCTCTTTCTATTTTATTTTGGCCATTATTATTTTGAAAATCTCCTAACCCAAATATCTTTCTATTCACAGATTCAATTTGTTTATCTTTAATAGATTTAAAAGAACCAATCATAGCATCAAGAAAACTAGAAATCATTTGATACGGCGAATCACAACATAATTTCGGAGTAATCCATTCCTTATCAACTATTCCTTTTTTATATTTATTTTCTATTTCAATTAATATTTTATCGTTTATATCCTTCAGGCTTACTAAATATTGAAGATAAAAAATATTGCTTAATAAGTTATAGAAAGAATTATCAAAGCTCTTTTCTTTATTTTTATCATTCTCATCTAATTGATTCCAAACATACTCAGTCCATTCGGCATCTAATTTTGTTTTATCTTCATTATTCCAATATTCATCGATATCTGATTTTAGATTTTCAAAAGGAGACAATTCTTTGCCACGAGCATTGATTTTTATATAAAGATCATCGCTTTTGCTTATATCATCGACATAAATAAAGTCAAACTGAAAGGGATTATTTTCATCCTTGTCAATAAAATTGTCTATTCCGGTTTTATCACCTAAGTTCTTCTTTATTCTTCCACTGATTTCCACGATGATTGATAGCATATTTATAATGGACACATCATAATTCCATTCAGTCATCATGAACCAATCCTGACTCATGATAAAACCTTTTAAATCTTTTCCATCTTTATTCCAAAAATCATTATAAATATTATCTTTCTCTTTTGAATCTAAAATCCAAGATAAAAAAGATTCTATGAACCTATTAGTAGAAATCCTTGTTTGGTAGGATAATTTCTCTTTAATAGAATTAATCTCATCATATTTTTTAAACTTAAAATAAATCAGCAAGTACAAGAAATAAAGAGTAGTCAGTCTTTGTTGACCGTCATAAGGATAAAACAATTTGTCTTTATATGATTTTTCGACCCTACCATATATAAACCCCAGATTGATTGATTTTGATTGAGACTCAATACAATTAAATAAATCATCTAGAAGACGATCTCTTTTATATTTTATTGATTCATTACTATCATCTCCTTGAAGATAGTTTCTTTGAAATTCAGGAACATAAATAATATAGTCATTTATAAGTTTTTTAAAATATGATGAATTGTTGTTACCCATTCGTATCTTCTCCTTTCAATTTTAAAAAATCAGTCACTTTTTTTGAAATATCCTTAAGGTAAGCTTCTCTATTGTTTTTAGTCCAAAAATTCAAATTATCATCGGAATCAACATTAGAATAAAACTTTAGGAAAATTCTCTCGGTACAAAGAAGCAATGGATATACATAATCTTCTTTATCCATTTCACCTTTGGCTTTTTTCAAAATCATTTCCCTTTTAGTAATAAATAGTGAATTTTTATATGTTCTATTAGTCGTTGAATCAAGTAAACATAAATTCTTAATTCCATCATCTTTTGAAAGATCCTCTTTTTCATTATCATGGTTATCCTTTATCATGATTTCTCTCAATTTATTAAATTCTTTGTCGTTTTTAAACTTATCCAATTTTTTTTGTCCATAAGCTTCTTCATCTTCAAAAGAATTAAACAAAGTTATTAAATTAGAATCTATTAATTTTTCTTTCGTCCTTTTAATATTACTATAATTGGTTTTAAACCATTCATATCTTGATTTCTTATCTGCTTTTTCTTCAGCCGTTGCATGGATATGTTCGATATCATAGTTCTTTCCACCATCATACAAATTAAAAGGAAATCTTATTTTTTCATACGAATAAGACTGCAAATTATGAAGTAATAATATTTCTTTTATTTGATCTTTATTCTCCTTATATCGAAGTCCTTTTAACCATTCATCTAGATCATCAGTTTTTAAACCACTCAATACTTTCCCTTTTATTTTTACTCTTATTACCGTCTTAAATTCATCCATTTTTTCATCATCGTTACAATACTTATTGAAATCTTCTGATATGCCAATGTGTTCACAATTGCAGAATCCAACAAGGTGATAGGCATCGAAGTCATAATATAATTTTTGCATTCTATTAAAGCACTTAAAAACAACATCCCAGCAGCAAGAGATATTATCTACTACATTTACATTTCCATCTTTAATACATTCATAGATAGCATTGAAAGGGTCATCAGTATTGTATTTCTTAAATTTCTCATTTCTACATGCGACTTTAAACAAAAAATCCATTCTGTTTATACTTTTTTCTTTCTCTGGACAAACAAAAGAATAGAATTCATCATGCATCAAAACAGTTTCGATATCATCCCATTCTTTTGCGATGAAATTCTGGATTCTAGTCAATTCTTGTTTTTCCTTGATAGGATTGATGGGAATAAATAATCCATATCCATCAGAAGAATAAGCAAACCTACAATTATTATCAATTTTATGACTTTCAAATATATGACCTAGAAACAATGCTTTGATGAGTTCTGAACAAGATAATGGTATTCTTCCTTGATTGATATTTTGAAAAGTTTTAGCTTCATCATCGATATTCATCTCCTGAACAACAAAACGGGTTCTTTCTTTTTCAAATAGCACATTTTTTATAGCATTTTTTCTTTTTTTATCTTCTACGAATTTCCTACCTTCCTTTTTTTGAAACCAAGCTTTTATTACTTCATATGCGTGAAAGATGTAGTAAAGCTCCATACTTGTTCCTACATCCTCTTCTTTTTTATTAGAAATATTGTCTAAGAAATCTTTAGTTTTTTCTCTAGTATCATAGGAGATATCAAGACAATAATCCTTACCCATTTCCAAATAAGAAGCTATCAATTTAATTGTAGTAAGCCTTTGTTGTCCGTCCAAAACATTCCATGTATCATCATTCTTATTACTCTTCTTTAAAATAAGAGGTTGTAAAGGATAAAAATCATTTGTGCTATCTTCATTAGTATTATAGAATTCATACAAATCATTCAGCAGCAATGTAATTTCCTTTTCTCCCCATCTATATGTTCTTTGAAGAGATGGAACATTAAACTTTTTATATTTAGACACAATATCTTTAACACTCAACCATTGAGAATTATCCATAACACCCCCTTAAATAACCTTTATTATTTTACATAAGAAATGTTATTAAGTAACAAAAATAATAAATAAAACAATGAAATGTACAAAATTTAGCTGATTCTATATACAAATCCTTTTAGATAACAAAGACAAGAATCTGAATTCAATCATGCAAAACAATACTTAACTAACGATAGAAAAAGATATTTAAATCCAATTCCGCTTTTTTTTTTAATATATCATTTATATCATTAGTAAAAAACTATTTCATTAAAAATATATATTTGTTATTCCTCTAAATTAATTTTTATATATAATAAAAATCAAGAGGTATCTTTTATGATAGATATCGGGAATTCGATTTTATTCTTTTCAATGATTATGTCTGGTGTAACTAATATGAAAGCAGATCATTCGAAAGATTATATTACTTCCTTGGATTATCATTCCTCTACTCCAGTAGCAGCATTAAGGAGCACTAAAAATTATGAATAAATATAAATATTTACCTTGTCTATTCATTACCTTGAGTTTAATCTCTTGTTCGTCTAAAAATAATATTACTAACCTTATACACACAGAACCGGCTTATCTAGGCGATTATCAACTCTACGGCTATGAGAAAGGTACTTTAAGAAAAAATAACGAAAATAAATATTATGTTTCTGATAGATTTGGATTCGCACATTATCTTTGTGTTACTAGAGCCACAAAAGAACCTGATGTCTTGTTCTATTCAGCCATAGATACAAACATCAGTTACAACAAGAAAAAGGAAACTAATCGCTTAACATTAGAAGACTTTGAAGTAGGAGAACAAGTTATCTTTTGGTGGGACCTAGGATTTGAAGGTAATTATAAGTACTACAACTTGCCTGTGATGTACATATGGAAATATTCAGATAAAGTTGAATTAACACCATTCCACAAAGAGAAAGGTGATTTCTTAAAGCCAAACTCTGAAAGAGAAAGAGCTTGGGACAAATTCTTTGAAACCACCGATGGCAAAATCTATTGCAGCTACTATGACTATAATGAATCTGGTATGGTTTTCGATTGGAAGTATCAACCGACTACTTATAAGGAAAGTCATACTTATGATTGCTATGTACTTGATGGATGCAATTTAGCTGCTTTTTTGATATGTAATGAGGAAACATTCTAGTTTGAGTTTAATAAGTTTACTTGATTAAATTATCTTACTTAATCAAGCATTTGTTTTTATATGGAACTGAATAATGCAACACATACAGCTATTACTTCAAAGGCATATAAATTGCAAAATGTGGATACATTGTATGGTCATCAACATTTGGGTACTAAATTTTAAGAAGATAAAGTTCATAAAATGGATATAGATCATTCAATCAGCAAATGCCAAAATTATAATGGGAAAGGGTAATAAGCAGTATTATTTCTAAGTAAGACTACCAACGTTTTAATGCAGTAATTGTAAGAGTATTTGAAATTATTGGCTCGTTGGCACCGTTAATATTAATTTCCAAAGTAACATAAGTTACATTGTCATGAATAACATTTTTATTCTTCTCCAAATGATATGTACATCCTTCTAAAGTTGGATAATTTTTAAATAAACAATCTTTACTAGCATCACTATCTTTTTTTCGTGTTTTCCACTTAAAACTTGTCACTTTGCTTTTTATACCACTCGGCAAAAATTGTTCTACCGAATTTAGAAGTGTTTATTCTATTAAAGAAATCTAAATAGACAAATAATTCCTTTCTCAAAAATTTTAAAAACTTCTAGGAAGAAACTATATTCAATTTATATTGATAATTTCAGCTATAAAAGCACTTTAAATCATAAATTAACCTAGAATTAATGTTAAGTGTTAAAATATAACTTAGTTTAGTCGAAAGAAATACTAATTCAATAATTAAAGGATAGGTGATAAATTGATGAAAAACAGTGGTCTATTAAAGAACAAGACTCTAATAATCGGCTGTGGAAGACTTGGTTCTTCCATAGCTAACAAGGATTCCTCCAGCGGAAAAAACGTTATGATCATGGATTCTGATCCAATGTCTTTTGAAAAACTATCCGAGGGATTTAGTGGTTATACATTTGTTGGAGATGCCACTGATATGTCTCTTCTCGAAGAAGCATACATAACTTCAACAAGAGAAATAATCATCACCACCGGTGATGATAACACCAATGTCTTTTTGGCATTAGTCGCTAGAAAAATATACAACGTTCCTCAAATCTACGTTAGGTTGGACGATCCTAACTTGGAAGTTTTATTAGAAAACTGTGACGTCCATGCAATCTATCCTTTCAAGCTCTCTTTAGAAGAATTCTTAGATATAAGAGAAAAGAATGATGGAGGCTTAAAGAAATGAGAATAGTAATAGCTGATGGCAGCTCTGCTGCTGACTATGTCATCAAAGCCTTTAGAAAGATAGGAAACGAGTTGATTGTCATCAACTCGAGAAAAGATATAGTTCAATATCTAGTCAAATCCAATCAAATCCCAGTCATCTATGGTGAGCCGTACAAGACTTCAATACTAAGGGAAGCGCATATCGAAGGAGCTGATCTTTTCATAGCGTTAGGAAAAGAAGATACGGATAACTTTGTAAGCTGCATGTTGGCAAAGAAAGTCTTCCATGTCAAGAAATGTATTTGTACAGTGAACGACCCTTCATATGTCGAATTGTTTAGAAAATTAGGTCTAGATAGTGTCGTATCATCAACACAAATCTTAGCTTCATCGATTTTTAGTGAATCTTCACTTGAGAAATTTACTAAATCCATGTCTTTTGAAGATGATAAAATTGTTTTAACTGAAATCATAGTTAAAGAAAACTATGAATTGAGTGGAAGAAAGATTATGGATATAAACTTTCCTAAGACCGGAACAATCTCATGTGTCTATAGAAAGCCCAGCGTCATAATTCCTAACGGACAAACCACCATCTATCCAAACGATAAGCTTTTTATCGTCTCTTCTCCTAAGGAACAAAAAGACATTATCAAGTTCGTACAAAAAGAAAAGAAAGTTGTGCAATAATGAAAAAGCAAGCTAAAGGTTATAGATTGATTTTCGGTTATTTGGGAATATTCCTAATATTAATAGGAATAATCACCATGCTCCCTTTGATTCTACTTGCTTTTTATCCAGGTGAATCAAACTGCTGGTTAAGTTTTTTCATACCGGGAATGAGTTCGATAGGATTAGGATTCTTGCTATTTCTTTTGATTTATAAACGTGAAAGAACACAACTAGAAAAATTCCAGGATTCAGCATTACTAGTCATGATATGGTTATCAGCCATTCTTATTGGATCCATACCATTCATGTTAAGAGGATATACAACTCCTGACTTTGCTAAATATAGAATGAATTTCTCAGATGCCGTATTTGAATCCACTTCCGGATATACTAGTACAGGTTTGACTGTCTTTAACTTTGATATGTCTTACCCCGGATACCATATCTTCACATTTTATAGAAGCATATTACTACTGTTTGGTGGAATAGGTTTGGTCTTGATTGTCACTTCCGCAATTTCAGATAAATATGGGTTAAAGCTTTATACAGCCGAGGGCCATAACGACAAGCTTATGCCAAACCTAGCAAAATCTGCAAGATTGATCTTGTTGATTTATATTGGATATATCATTCTTGGGTTCCTATCTTATTGGTTGATAGGAGGAATGGAGCCATTCGATGCCATCAACCATGCGATAGCAGCTATTGCCACAGGTGGCTTTTCAACTAGAGAAGGTGGTATACCTGAAATAATAAATGAAGGTGGATATAATTCTATTACTGGTTGGCCAGTAAATGGATTAGCAATAAATATAACATCTATTATTTTGATGCTTCTAGGTGGAACAAATTTCGTATTACATCTTTTCTTATTCAAAGGAAAGTTGAAGAAGATACTAAAAGATTCAGAAATAAAATTTTTCTTGATCTTAAGCATTATTATGATTCCTTTGTTCTACACTTCTATATTCACTTCCTTAAGTCAACAACTCTCAGTATTAGATTCTTGGAGAGAAGGAACATACCTATATTTTTCTGCCTTGACTACTACTGGTTTCTCTACTACGACTGATATAAAACAATTAGGTGAAGCTGCTTTAATTCTATCCATCATAGCAATGACCATCGGTGGTGGAATGGGATCTACATCAGGTGGTGTAAAGCAATATAGATTTGTCGTAGCCTACAAAGCTTTATATTGGTCTTTAAGAGATAGACTTTCTTCAAAGAGAAAATTCTATCCCCACACAATATATAGATTAGGAGAAAGTAAAGAAATCAACAAATTAGATTTCTTAGAATCCTATGGTTATTTGATTCTTTATGTAACTATCATGATGGTTGGAGGCACAATAATAACCATATTAGGAAAGAATACCGATGGATATTCGGCTATCGAATGCATATTCGAGTTTGCATCCGCATTGTCTGGTACTGGATTGAGTGTTGGAGTTACAACCGGTGTAGGTCTTCCTATTGCTAATGCTGTAGCGATAAGATGGGTCTTAGTATTTGGAATGTTTGCAGGACGTTTGGAGTTGATTTGCATATACTTAGCTTTCTATAGATTCGTTAGAGATATTCTTAGAAGGCCTACTTATTAAAATTTGCATCGGTGAAAGAGGATTTACAAAAATCCTCTTTTTTCTTGTATAATTTATTCATTATGATGGGAGGTAGGAATATGAAAATAAATGGTGATGAATATGATCCTATTGATTACTATCTGAATGAACTTAAGCCCAAATTAAAAGAAAATGCTGAAAAATACATCGATGAATTGTTGAAGAAAGCCAATATTAACACCGGTGAGAATGAAGATCTAAGTAAGAAATATAGATCAATTAGAGATGATCACAACGCAAATGAATATAGATTGAAGAAACTAAAAGGGTGGAGAATCTTCTTCTACGTTGTCATGGCAATCGGTCTGATAGCTATGATTATAGGAATCCTTATGTGGGTAGGAAATTCAAAAGCGCCAGATGGAAATATAATTCCTGGCTTAATCACCACATTAGTAGGTGGTGCAATCGCCATCACTTGTCTTTGTGTAAATATCTTCTATTACAACAAAAAGATAAAGGCTCAATCCTTAATAGCTAAGGAAACTGGCGACAAAGCTAGTGAAGCTTACAACAACGTCTATAACTCTATAAAAAATGTCTACAATTACTTTGATTTCAGCGATTTCAAAAAGGTCTTAAAAGAGACTACAGACATTTTTGAATTGGATGATTACTTAACTCCACAAAAGCTAAGAATGTTGGAGAAAGTATATCAATATAGTAAATCCCTTTCCAAAAACGAATGTATAGTCGATGTACAATCTGGATCAATCCAGGGAAATCCGTTCATAAGATTGAATGTGAAGAGAATGGACAAAGTGAGTCAGACATACACCGGATCAAGAGTTGTCACTTATACTGAAACATATAGAGATTCAGATGGAGATCTCCACACTAGAACTGTGACTGAAACATTGATCGGACATTACACTGCACCTCGTCCTACATATGGAGTTAATTCTTACCTAATATATGGAAATACTGCAGCACCAGACTTAACCTTTACTAGAACTCCAAACATGACTGGAAAGATTTCCGATGCCGAAGCTGAAAAAATAGCTAAGAGAGGTGAGAAAGAATTGAACAGACTTGCTGATCAAGCCATCAAGCAAGGAAGAAACTTCACTCCTTTAGCAAATACTAAGTTTGAAGTCATGTTTAAGGCCTATGATAGAAACAACGAAGTTCAATATAGATTATTATTCACACCTTTAGCTCAGCAAAACATGTTGGAAATATTGACTGGAAAAGCAGGATTTGGTGATGATTTTGGTTTCTACAAGGAACATAAGATCAACATTATTTGTTCTGCTCATGGTGGTGCAATCTACAACTATGAAAGATTCTATGTGAACTACGATTTCAATGAATTAAAGAAAGACTTTGTAGATGAAATACAAAGAGTCTTCGATTCAATATTCTTCGATCTTATTCCACTATTAGCTATACCTTTGTATCAAACCACAGAAGGTGGGGAATTCAATGTCGATGAAGATCTACCTAATGTATCTAGATATGAAGCTGAGACTGTTGTAAATAACTACGATGACTTAGATGTCTTTAGACCTGCCGAAACCTCTACAGATCAGATACTCAAAGTCAATTTTGATGGAAAGAGTAAATCTACTGATCAATACTCTGTATTGTCGACTTCAAACAAAGTATACGATAGGGTATATGTCGACATGGTCATGGCCGGTAATGGAAGATTATATCCTGTCGATGTTCCTTGGAAAGAATATGTTGAAGCAGCAAGACGAACATTCATCCATATAGAGGATTTCAAACCCGAAAAAAAGGAAGGTGAAGAAGAGCCAGTCATGAGTTATGGTCAAAGATACCCTATGAAAGACACAAACCAAACTATTTTCAGATATCGTTGGAATCTAGGCTTTCCACTTGGTGGTGAAAGAGACCAAAGTTATGATAAAATAGTTGATGAAGATATGTAATTCTTTACTTGTTCAAAAAAAAAGAACAATGATGAAAGTCGAGTCTATTAGATAAAAAAGAAAGGACAAAAAATTATGGCAAACCCATTAGATGAAGTAAATGATCCTATCGCCGAACAAGGAAGAGATGTCAACGTCATCCAAAAGCAAATTCCTGTCAAAGTCGGAGTAGGATCCACGATTTTCGAAGTTTTGTTGTGGATATTTGGAATCTTTCCAGGAGTAATCTTCTTGGTCATGAAGCAAAAGGCTAGAAACCACCTCCGTTCTTTGGAGCAAAGGGTTCAACACGATGCTTCAACAATTGACAACTTCTTGGAACAAAGAGTTCAAATCTTGAAGAACGCTGCCAAGCTCTTGGACAAGGCTATCGATCTCGACAAGGATACCTACACAAAGATCGCTGCTTATAGAAGCGGAAATGGAAAAGCTGCTGACGACAATCTCAGAAATGAGACAAACGCTAACATCGACAAGCTCTTCGGTCAAATCAACGTTGCTTTCGAGCAATATCCTGACCTCAAAGCTCATAACGAACTCGAAGAGTGCTTGAGACAAAATTCCTACCTCCAAAAGGAAATCACTGCTGCTAGAGAGCAATACAACGATACTATCTATAAGTGGAACCATGACATCATGCAATGGCCTACCAAGATGATCGTCGCTGCTAAAGACGGATACACCACTAGAATCCCCTTCACTGCCAGCAAGGAAGTCAAGGAAGAAGCTAGAGGAACATTCTTCTAAACTAGTAGAAATTAGGAATCTAAAAGGGATGTGTTCAATCACACATCCTTTTTTTATCCGATTTGATTTTTCTATCTAAGTTTAGGAAATAAATTAAGAAATGTAAGGCTTTGTAAAAGTGCTTTCAATAAAACAATATTATGATATATACGTCACAAGTAAAGGATTTCACCCTTTTATAGAGAGGATATCGAAATGAAACATGAAGATTTGATTAAGAAAATGACAGTTGAGCAGAAAGCTTCAATGATGTCAGGAAAGACAGTTTGGGAAACTATGGATATTCCCGAACTTGGAATTCCTTCGATTTGGTTATCTGATGGCCCTAGCGGACTTAGAAAACAAGCTGGTGATTCAGACCAGTTGGGATTGAATGAGTCTTTGAAGGCTACCTGCTTTCCTTCAGTCGCAGCAGTCACAAATTCTTGGAATCCAGAGATTTCCGAAAAAGTCGGAGCTGCAATCGGTGCAGAAGCCAAGGCTAGAAGAGTCTCTGTCTTGTTAGGACCTGGCTGCAACACCAAGAGAAACCCTCTTTGTGGAAGAAACTTTGAGTATTCTTCCGAAGATCCTTACCTCGCTGGTAAGATCGATGCTGGATACATCAGAGGTATCCAATCCAACGGAATCGCTGCATGTGTAAAGCACTTTGCCACCAACTCCCAAGAATTGAAGAGAGAGTCCATGGATTCAGTCGTGGATGAGAGAACACTCCGTGAGCTCTACCTCACCAACTTCGAAATCGCAGTCAAGGAAGGACAAGCACTTTGCATCATGTCCGCCTATAACTCCTTAAATGGATACTTTGCAAACGAAAACAAGCATCTCGAAATGGATATCTTGAGAGATGAATGGAATTTTGACGGTGTTGTAGTGACTGACTGGGGTGGAAACAACGACAGAGTCGAAGGTTTGAAGTGTATGAACTCACTCGAAATGCCTACCACTGTCGGTGAGACCAATAGAGAAATCGTCAAAGCCATCAAAGACGGAAAATTGGATGAATCCATCCTCGACCAAAATGTCGACTACCTTTTGGATTTAGTCTTCAAGACCAAGACTTCCTATGACAAAGATCAACCTGTCGATTTCAAGAAAGATGCAGATATCGCTAAGGAAGCTATGGATGAATCCGTAGTCTTGCTCAGAAATGAAGGAAACATACTTCCTTTGAACAATGATGTCAAAGTTGCAGTTATCGGTGATTTTGCAGAGAATCCTCGTTACCAAGGTGCAGGTTCTTCCATCATCAATCCTTCTGAAATCATCTCAGGTCTCGAAGCTATCAAAACTTCAGGCTTGAACTTCATCGGATACGAGGAAGGTTTCAAGAGAACCGGAAGAAAGACCAAGAAGGGATTAGTAAAGAAAGCATTGGCTTTGGCTGCAAAGTCTGATGTAGTCCTTCTCTACTTAGGATTGGATGAATTCTCCGAAGTCGAAGGTATGGATAGAACCACCTATGTCATCCCTCAAAACCAAATCGATTTAATCAAGGCTTTAAGAGCTACTGGAAAGAAGATCGTCACCATTCTCTCCTGTGGATGTGCTGTAGAATTAGGTGCCATTCGTGACAACAGCGACGCTATCGTCTATGGATCACTCTGTGGACAATCCGGAGCAAAATCCATTGTCGATATCATCACCGGAAAAGTAAATCCTTCTGGAAAATTGTCTGAGAGCTTCCCTTGCCAATACAAGGATGTGCCCTCATTCAACTACTATCCTGGAAAGGATGTGACTTCTGAATATAGAGAAGGATTGTTTGTCGGATATCGTTACTATCTCACAAGAAATATCAAAGTCTGCTATCCTTTCGGATTTGGTCTCTCCTACACCAAGTTCGAATACTCTAATATCAAAGTTGACGAGAAGGGTGTCACCTTCAAGGTGAAGAATGTCAGTGATAGAGAAGGTAAGGAAGTCAGCCAACTTTACATCGGACTTCCTAGCTCTGGAATCGTTCGCCCTGTACGTGAACTCAAAGGATTTGTTAAGACCAACTTGCTTCCTGGAGAAGAAAAAGAAGTCTTCATTCCTTTCGATGATAAGTCATTCCGTTACTTCAACATCAAGACAAACAAATGGGAAGTCGAAACTGGAGACTATGAAATTTCAATAGGTTCTTCAAGTGTCGACATGCAATTGACCACCTCATTCCATGTCGAAGGAACAAATGCACCTCTTCCTTATACACAAGAAGAACTTCCTCACTATTTCACTGGCGATGTAACAAATGTTCCCGATGCTGAATTTGAGAAGTTGTTGGGAAGACCTATTCCTCCTCACACCTTCACATGGTTGAACAAGAAAAAGACAAGAATCGAAATCACCTCAAACACCACTATGTCTGACCTCAAATATGCAAAGGGCTGGACTGGAAGAGTCTTCGCTCATGTAATCTCCGGTTTGACCAAGATGTTCAGAAAGTTCGGAAACGAAAAGATGGCTGATACCTTGATCATGGGTGTATCTAACCAGACCGTCAAAGTCTTGTCTAGAATGACAAATGGTGCCGTCTCATGGAATCAACTTCAAGGTCTCTTGATGATGTTCAACGGACATTTCCACAAAGGATTGCATCAATACTTCAAGGCTGGAAGAGAGAAGAAAAAGTTAAATAAGCAGTTGAAGAAAGAAGCTGAAGCTAAGAAAGCTAACGCCTAATAAGTAGTTGAAACTCGATAAGAAAGCTCAGGACAACCCTGAGCTTTTTATATAAAATTATGAAAGAAAATTGTAAAGATAGGAAATGCAGGCGTTTCATAAAACTTTATATTTTGACTTTTATTATTTTTAGGCCCGCTGAATTTCATTTAAAATCTAAAAATATATGAAAGCCTTTCCAATTCTTTCTCTTCTTGAATTATAATAAAAATTACGAGGTATTAAAATGAAAAAGAAATCTCTGCTTTTGCTTTCAGGTCTTTTGTTAATTTCCTTGGGACTTGAAAGCTGCAAGGAAACACCAAGGACAACTACGACTCAGCCTAATCAGACAGATTCTGGTAAGCCGTCAACACCATCTGACAAGCCAGACAAGCCAGATACTGGTGGACAACCTACAAATCCTACCACACCATCGAAAGATAGAGACTTCGTTGAGGGACCAGCCACAACAGAAGTTCCAAAGGATACTACTCCTATAGATCCTGATGATCCTATCTATGACGATGAAATAGTTCCAGTTTGGGCACAAGATGAAGTCACAGATCCAGGTGACTACAATATCTACTATACATGTGCTAATTCTAAAGCTAAAAGAACAATGTTCTGGCTTTGGGGTGGAACTGGTTCCTGTGGATTAAAATTCACTGCCACAGGTTTAACTTTAGATGGTGCAGAAAGTGGATATACATTCTCTGCTCTATATCTCAACTTCAACACATACTATTATTGTTATGGAAACTGGAGCGATACAGATACAACATCCCATTTCAAAGTGACGAGAGATTCCGCATTTACCGGAACCAAGGTCAAGAATGATGATGGAACTTCATCTAATGCTGATGATATCGATTTGCCTGCACCTAAATCTGAAGGTAAAACAAATATCTACATTGGTGAAAAAGAGGATGGCGAGACTGGAGCTTTCGATTCTATCGAAGGATTGAATGAGTTCTTGACATCCAGCACACCTGCAGTTTGGCCTAAGGATGCTACAACAGAACCGTCAAACTACAATATCTATTATTATTCGACAGATAAAGACTCATTATGGTTATGGGGTGGACCTGGAAATACAGGATTGGGTGCCAGCACCACAAAGAAATTTGGTGAGTATGAATTCAATGCCGTCTATCTTGAATATGGATTCAAATATAAGAGATACACAGATTGGGAATTTACTACTGAAGCCACTTTGAAATTAAAGCAAACCAATGTATTCACTGGTTGTTTGCTAAGAGATAAAGCCGCTACAACCCAAAGTGGAAGCGTTGATTTGACTACTATCCAAGCTGATGAGAATGGAAACTACAACATCTACATAGCAGAAAATTCAAATGGAGCAGTCAAAGCATTCGATAACTCCGATGATGCTGTGACATTCTTGACTCCTGTAGTAACTACAACTCCAACACCCGCAGATGAAACAGATCCACAAGACTTCAATGTCTACTTTACAGCTGATTTGAGCAATTATAACGAAGGTTGGGCAAATAGTAGAACCAACATCTACTCTTGGGGAGGAGTCGGTGGTGAAAACTATGCTTTGAACAACAAAACATTAGCTAGTGTTACAGGAATAGAAACATATAAATTTGCTCACGCATACTTCAAGTTCGGAAAGACTTATTCTGGATTTAGTGACTATGACAGAACAGTGGCCAATGAATTTACTCTAACCGATAAAGACGATATCTTCACAGGATACAAGCCTAGACAAGCAAACGGCGATGCAAATGATACTCAAGTCGAAATAGATAAGACAAAGTTAGTTGCTGATTCAAATGGTCATTACAACTTGTTCTTAGTAGCAAATTGGAATTCAGAAAGTGGAAATACATTAAGTGCTTTCTACTCAGTAGAAGAGTTCAACCAACATGTTGGAACAACCACAAGTAAATAAGGAGTTAAGCAAACAATTATGAAAAAAACATATCAATTAACATTGTTGAGTTTGGTCACATTGTCATTGGGATTAGCTTCTTGTAATGGTGCTGTTCCAATTGAAGGAAGAAGAAACGAAGCCGCAAGTTCTACTCCCAAGAGTACTGCTACTGAAACCGAGCCTTCTGATTTAAACATCTATTTAGCCTATGATGGTGAAAGGGCCGATAGAAGCTATGTATGGGGATGGTCGGATGATCCTTCGCTTCCTGGATCTTTATTCCCAGTATCATCAGCTGATAACGTGACATTTGAAAAGACCGGAGATGATATTCCGTTCATTCCTGTCTATTTGACATTCAATCAAGAATACGAATGCTTCAACACCTGGACTGATGATGTTACCGGAACACCTTCGTCTTCGTTCACCTTGACTGAAGACAATGTTTTTACCGGATTGGTCTTTAGAGATGCATCAGGTGATAAAAAAGACAAAAAAGGTGACTTAGTAATAGACCCTTCTAAGATTCAAGTAGATGAAAACGGTCATAGAAGTATATGGATTGATGATTCTAAAGGCGTGTATTATTCAATTAATGACTTCCCAGTAACTCCTGTAGAATCCGCCATCTACAAAGAAGTCAATAATTCTGACGGAACAACTTCATACACAATAGAATTGAACGCAAAGACAAAGAAGAACTTATTAGAGACACTTCCTGATGCATCCGCTATAGACTCTAAACGATTGACGTTAAGAATCTTTAAATATAATGGAGCTGAAAGAAAATATAAACGCTCGATTTATTTCAAAAATGATGAGTGTGTATTCACCTCAAATAAGATTACATTAGTCTTGGATACCGATAAACCTTTGGATTTATCTTATAAGTATGTCATTTCTCTTTGTTACAATCCTCTTGATTTGATGTCCGACTTATCAGAAGTAGACTTTAAACCATATTATTCATCTCGTAACTTTGATTTGAAGTATTACACCATGGAAAAACTTGGTGCGACTATTCAAAACGGAAACACCATTTTCAAAGTATGGTCTCCTTCCGCCACTGACATCAAGTTAAATCTTTATAAAGATGCAACAACCAAACAGTTAACTCAATATACGATGAAGAAAGATGAGAAAGGTGTATTCTCAGTAGGTTTGGTAGGAAATCTTCACGGATATTATTACACATTCGATGTCAACAACTATGGCGATGTCACCAAGGATGTTGCTGATCCATATGCATATTCATCTAACGCCAACGGAAAGAGATCTATGGTAGTAGATTTCGATAAGATTCATGAAGGTGATGAAGAATTTGCATCGGAGACTACAAACAAATGGGCTCCTTCCACAGATAACTATGCTGGAGTCACTATTATGGAAATGCACACTCGTGACTTCTCCTCTTCCTCTTCTTGGAATGGAACAGCAGCAAACAGAGGAAAATTCAATGCTTTGCATGAATCAGGCACTTCATTGTCAGATGGAACAAAGACCGGATTTGACTATGTCAAAGAATTGAAAGACAATGGATTGACCCATGTTCAAATTATGCCTGCCTTTGACTTTTCTTCAGTAGACGAAACAAAATTAGACGATTCCGATTACATAAACAAATCATATGCCGGAATCTATAACTGGGGTTATGATCCTCAACAATACAATACACCCGAGGGTTCATATTCTTCAGATCCTAACAATGGATTGACTAGAGTCAACGAATTTTCTTCCTTTGTCGAAGATTACAACAAGGCCGGATTAGGAGTTGTAATGGATGTCGTCTACAACCATATGCCTTCATCCAATGGAACTTCATTCGAAGATGTCTTCCCCGGATACTACTTTAGAAGCAAGAACTCTTCTGGAGCTGGTGCAGATATCGCGTCTCAAAGAGGAATGGTGAGAAGATTCATCGTGGATTCAGTCGTATCTTGGGCTAAGAACTATCACATTTCTGGTTTCCGTTTCGATTTGATGGGAATCTTAGATATGAATACCATGGTCGAGATTAGAAAAGCCTTGGATAAAGTCGATCCCAACATCTTGGTCTATGGAGAAGGTTGGTCCATGTTTGGTGGAGATCCAGATTACGGATATCGTCACTATGATATGGGTACCCAAGGAAACATCAATGCCGAAGGTGATAATTGGGTAGGTGCCTTCAACGACGACTATCGTGACGCTCTTCCTGGAAAGAACGACGACACTTCAGTTCGTGGTTACATTCAGCAAGCCTTAGGATATGCCGATGGCGAAGCTATCAACCAAACTAAGTTAGAAAAGATTTATTATGGATTGACAGGAACCTATTGGACAGGATCGACAGGAAGACCTACATACAGCAGTAAATCAGCTGATGGAATCGGAGCTTCAATCGCTTATGTCGAATGTCACGACAACCTCACTCTTTATGATCATTTCGAGTTATCTAGAACTTCTTCTATGACTGAGAATGACATCCATAAAGAAGTAATCATGGCAAACGACAACTTACTAGGATCATTATCCTCAGCCTTCTTCCAAATTGGACAAGATTTTGGAAAGTCCAAGAAAATCACAGATAAAGATTTGTTAGTTGCCGACACCTACTACAAAGATCCATTCACAAAGGGAGTTTACTACTCTCATAACTCCTACAACTCTTCAGATAAGTTAAATCAAATCGATTGGAATTTGTTGAAGAATAACAAAGACATTTCTACAGCCTTTAGAAAAGCACTGAAGAATCGTTCTACAAACGCAATAGAACTCGGATCATCTTATTCGTGCCTAGATTTCTACAATACTGAGACTGGTGGAAACTTCAAAGCCAAGCTAATCGACAACGATCACGTCATATCCTATTCATTGGATATTCATGATGGAGAAGAGGTAAAGACATACTACTTCGCTCAAAACTTTACCAATGAAGCTATTGGCTTCACACAAGCTGGTACTACAATTCCCGCTTATGGAACTGTTTCTTTAGTAAAGTAAAAAACAATTACATTAGAAGGACCACCCTAATAAAAAGGGTGGTCTTTTTAATTCAAAAACAAAACAATCAATCAAATTAACAAGTTTAAATTTCTAAAAGCAATGATATTGATTTCAAGTTAAGCAAGAATAAATACAAGTTGGGCAACAATTAAGAAACCTAAAGCCCTTACCTATTATATTGATAGTGCTTACTTTGAATCTAAGCAAACATCATCTTAGGAGGGACACTATGTCTCAAGGAAAAGAAAAAAAAGCAAAGAAGAGCTTCTTCGACAATCCTCTTCTTTCAACCAAGGTGAAGTCTGCAAAAGCTAAGATCTTCCCTGAAGGAGCTCTCGGTTACTTTGTAGGACCTACTTTGGCACTTCTTTCTAACTCCATCTTGTCAGGCTACTTGAATAAGTACATGACAGATGTACTCAACATGACTGTTTGGGCCAAGGACTTCTTAACATGGCTTCCTATTATTTCAGTCATCTTCGTCGTCTTAGGAAACATTGTCGTCGGACGTTTGATGGACCACTCAAAGACCCGTGCAGGAAAAGCTCGTCCTATTCTCTTGCTTTCCGCAGTCTTGTCTGTCGTCGCATTAATTGTCTTGTTCATAGCTACACCTTTTAATACTGAAGAATCCCCTACTTCAATTATCACATTAGTAGTATTCGCCATCGGATACAACCTTTGGTTTGCTGTAGCTTATCCATTCTATTACACACCACATAGTTCATTGGTCACTCTATCTACAAGAAATAGTACTGATCGTTCTTTGTTGGCTACAATCTCCAATGCTACCGCTTTGGCAGCTATGGGATTGACTTCCATGATTCTTCCTTTCTTCATGGGATTGTTGTTTGTCGATAAGGAGGGTGGAATTGATTCTCAAGCTTCTTACGACCATTGGAGAATCTTCGTCATCGCTTTGATGGTAATCACCTTCATCGGAACTATCATCGAGTACTACTTCACTCGTGAAAGAATCACTGAAGAGTCCTTCTCCTTGCAACAAGGCGATGGAGCCGAGCAAAAGAAAGCTGTTCCTCTCTCCAAGCAAGCTAAAGTATGCTTGAAAGACAAATATTGGTGGATTATCATCTGTTTCTTCTTCCTCTACCAACTCGGTGGTATGTTGAAGAACTGCTCACAGATTTACTACTGCCAGTCTTGGTTTGCCATCGACGGAGTTTACTCTGCCGCTAATGGTGGAACCTTCCAAGGAACCCTTTCAATCATCGGTGCTATTCCTACTGCTGTAGGTATGTTGCTCGTATGGCCTTTGGCTAACAAGATTGGAAAAGGCAAGTCAATCTTATTCGGTGCTTTTATTTCAGTAATTGGTGGAGCTATCGGTTTCATCGATCCTTCAAACTTCGCTCTTGTAACTACATCATTCGTCATCAAGGCTTTAGGAAGCACTCCTGCTATGTATATCTCCCTTGCTTTGATGGCTGATATGCTCGATCATGAAGAAGCTGTATATGGAATTCGTACTGATGGTTTGACCATGACCGTCTACGGAGCCATCATGGCCGGTATGACTGGAATCGCCAATGGAATAATCAACGCCGTTCTTGTTGCTGCCGGATATAATAGTGAAAAAATCACGGAAAACTTGGGCAATGTCCAACAAGCTACACTTTGGACATTCATCGGTGGAGAAACAATCTGCTACGCATGTATTGCTATCCTCTTCTTCTTCATGAACGTCGAGAAGTTCTCTAAGATCGACCATGAAACTATCGTAGCCGATCAAAAAGCTGCTGCAGAAGCTAAGGGAATCACCTATGTTTCTGCCGAAGAGACCTTGAAGCTTCAAGAAGAAGAATCCAAGAGAATGTCTAGAGAAAACGATCTCAACGAACTCAAAGCTCGTTGTGAAAAGAAAGGTCTCAATTATGAGAATGAGTTAGCCGCTTACGAGGCTAAAGAAGCTGAAAAGGCAAAGTCCGCCGCTGAAAAGAAAGCTTATGCTGATGCTAAGAAGGCAGAAAAGAAGGCCAAAGCTGATGCTAAAGCTAAAGCCAAGTTAGATGCTATGACTGAAGAGCAAAGACACCAGGCTGAATTAGCTGAAAAAGCTAAGAAGGATAAGGCTTTGGAGCGTGAAGAGAAGATTGAAGCTGAGTTCGTTAAGCTTCGTTCTAAAGCTGAACCTTTCCGTAATTCTTTAAATGCATAGTTGATTCTATTTGAAAGTATATTAAAACTAAAAGCAATGCCAATCCCCCTCGGCATTGCTTTTTAATATTAAAGAAAAACTAATATATCGATTTTAAGAAAAAATAGGATGCCTGAAACGCATCGGATAAATTAGAAAAATCTCATTATTTACACTTTTTGTAATTTGCTTGCTAAGATATATGGGAAGGTTTATATATCTTAGGAGGAAGTTATGGCAAATTTAAATATTTTTCATTATCAAAGTAAGAATTTTAGATGGACTAATGAGGATGGAAGCGTCTCTATAAGATTAATAGCAAAAAAGGGCTATTTATCTGAAGCTAAAGTTATTTACGGAGCTAAGAAATATAACAGTCCACTCCTAGAATCAGAGACTATGAAGATAGAATTAGAAAATGATTCTATTCAAGTATTTGAATCGACTTTAAAGCTAAAGGATGACAGAAGATTTACCTATGCTTTTAAAGTAAAACTAGCTGAGGACAACAAAGAAGGCTATTTCTTCAGCGATGGGCTTCATACTTTAAATGAAAATAAAGATCCTATAGATAATTTCTTCCAAATATGTCATATATTCGATAGCGAGGAAACAATAATTCCTTCCATAGCAAGGAAAAAAGGGGCTGTTATTCAAATCTTCCCAGATAGATTCGCAATAGGTGATTATTCGAAGCCTTGTATGAAGGATGTAAATCTAAAAGTGGGTGACACACCAAACAGCCACTCCTTCTTTGGAGGTGACTTTAAAGGAATAGAAGATCATCTTCAATATCTCAAAGATTTAGGAATTACAACCATCTATTTAACACCTATATTCAAATCGTCATCAAACCATAGATATGATGTAGAAGATTATTTGAAGATAGACGATAGACTTGGTGGCGAAAAAGGTTTTAAGGAGTTAGTCGATAGAATCCATTCTAATGGAATGTCGATAGTTTTAGATGGTGTATTTAATCATACTTCTTATAAAAATGATATGTTCCAGGATGTTATGGAAAAAGGAAAGAAATCGAAATACTTCGATTTCTATTATTGCGATGGAAAACCAGATTTCAATAAAATGAATTATCTTACTTTTGGAAGTGCAGGATACATGCCAAAACTAAGAACTGAGAACCCTAAAGTAATAGAATTTGGTTGTAAAGTTTTGAACACTATAACATCTAAATACAACATAGATGGATGGAGATTTGATGTGGCAGATGAAGTAGCTCATGTATTTTGGATCAATGTACATCAAACATTAAGATCCATAAATCCATCTATTTTGATGATAGGAGAGGATTGGATGGCAAGTGAAAACTATCTTGAAGGAAATCAATTCGATGGAGTCATGAATTATCAATTTAGAAAGATTGCTATAGAATTGATAGCAAATGAAATAATAAATGCCAGAACAGCTAGAGAAAGATTGATAGATTTATTAGCTAGATATTCATGGAACAACGATTTATCTATGTTCAATTTGATTTCCTCTCATGATACGCCAAGATTCAAAACCTTAGCTGAAGGTAATGAAGATAAAACACTATTAGCAACCTTATTAGCTGTATCATATCCAGGAATGTTCATGTCTTACTATGGAGATGAGCTAGGAATGGAAGGTGGAAGTGATCCATTAAATAGAGCACCTATAGATTGGAATTCTTTGGATAAAAACAAAGAATTTCAAAACACCTATAAATCTATATTGTCTTTAAAACAACTAGACGAGTTCATAACTGGAAGAATAAAGATAGAAACCTGTAAAGATTTACTTATTATTAAAAGGTATATAGATGAAAAGAAGTCTTATAAAGTATTATTAAATACAAGAAAAGACTATATAGATTTAAATGAAGATATAGACGAGGTAGTTATCGAGCATAACTATGACAAGAACAAGAACAGACTTAGTTCTTACGGATATATAGTAATAAAGGATTAAATAAAAATAAGGCCTAAATGCAAGGCCTTTTTTTAAAACTTTAGTGAAAATAATTGAAAAGCCTTTCGGATACCGAGTTTTATTTTAAAATTTGTGAATGTTTATAGAATTACTTTAAATTCAAAAAGCAGCCATAAAACTTATTATTTAAAGTTTTATTGCATAAATTTAGAATTTTAGTGCATAAATTGCCTTTAGAGGGATAAAAAAACTGATATTTTTTGCTTTTTAGTAATTTACATTTGAAAGTTGTTTGCTAAAATAGAGTCACTTTGAAACCTCTTACCGAGTTTCAAACGTTCTTCACAATCAAAGATTCCAAGGAGGGTAATCAAAATGAAGAAAAATTCAATTTTGTGCACATTAATGTGCCTTGTTAGTTTGGGAAGTTTAGCAAGCTGTGGACCTAAAACCAGTGAATCAACTGATTCATCCAAGCCTGACCCAACACCTGCAAAGAAGGAAAAACTCGTTTTATCCGGTGCTGAAGATCAAAAAACATTCGTCATGGGAAAAGCCAATGAATATTTGAAGGCTGAAAAGCTTGATAGCAAATATGAATTGACCTACACCGCTCACGGAGAAGATAAAATCGACTCCGAGGTTGCTGACTGGACTGCAGAAACAGCTCCTGATTTATATTCATTCTCTTGTGATAAGAGCACTCCTTTAGCTGCTGCTGGTGCATTGGCAACAGTACCTGAAGAATATGCAAATAAATTGAAGACAACTTTGTCTGAAACTGCATATGCATCAGCAACATTCAATGGCGACCTAGTCGGATATGCATACACAGCTTCAAATGGATACTTCACATATTATGATTCAAGCTTGCCTGGAATTGATGCCATCGTACATGACAATAAGGCTGGAAGCATCGTCGACAATATTGAGGATTGGGTGGATTTCTGTGAGAAAAACAACAAAAAGTTTGCTTACAATTTGAAGGAAGCCTTCTACACTGTCGGTGCTTTAACAACATTTGGTGCATCATGGAATGTTGAATACAATAGAGATGGTTCGGTCAAGAAGGTCACTTCAGACTTTGCTACTGAAAAAGGTTTGAAGGCAGCTAAGATGATGTTGAAGATTATGAGTAGTGATGCTGTTGTATATACTCAAGATGCTCCTGGAGTTAATAACGTAGCATTCTGTGTAAATGGTGCTTGGGCATTATCTAATGATAGCGAAGGAAATAAATCAGCTTATACTGATCCAAAAGTTAAAACTACAACTTTGCCTAATGCTACAGTAGATGGAGAAAAGAAACATATACGTTCATTTGCTGGAACTAAACTTTATGGTGTCAATCCTTCTAAGTCTAATGGAAAGGCTGAACGTTTGAATGTATTGCATGGAATTGCAAACTATCTTACCAGCGATGATGTACAATCTGCTCGTTTCGATGAATCTCAACAGGCTCCTTCATCCAAGGCTGTCAGTGCTATGGATAAAGTCAAGAGCAATGCTGCACTCAGTGCATTAGCAAATCAAAGTGCTGATGGTAATGCTCAAGCTAACCTTCCTGGAAACATTTGGACTGCACCTGCTACATTTGCTACTTGGGCTTTTGAGAATGCAAAGAATAAAGTTTCTGACGATGATATCATGACTCAACTTCAACAGCTTGATGCATCAGTCCAAGCTTCTAAGTAAAATTAGATAATTTAATTCAATTCAATTTGATACAAGAGAGCAAAGACTCTCTTGTTTTTGGTAAAAGAGGGAGAAACTATGACACAGATTGAGTATTTGTCTTTGTCTGGATTTCAAAGATTTTTCTACAATATAGGTCATTTCTTTGTAAAAATTCCAGAAAAAACCGCCTCTTTTTGCTCAAAATTGCCTTCAAAATTAAGTAATTTAGGGCAAAAACTAATATCGCCTGTAGAAACAGTTAAAGATGCTGCTGTCTATGGTGATTGGCGTACACGTCTTTCCTTTTTGATCATGGGCTTCGGCCAAATGACCAGGCGCCAAATAATTAGAGGTTGTTTGTACTTCGCTTATGAAGTTTTCTTCATAATCTTCATGGTATTAGCCGGTGCAAAAAATCTTAGTGCCTTAGGCTCATTTGGACAAATGGGTTACACTGAAGTCATTCAAAATGGAGCACCTGTATATTATTTTTACGATGATTCACTTCAGATTTTGATTTATTCTGTAATTGCTATTTTCTTCATTTTGATATTGGCATTTCTTTATATTGCTCAATTAAAAGATTCATTGAAACTACAAAGAGCTTCAATAATCGGAATCAAGACAAGTGATAAAGAGACATTGAACAATATTTTAGATGCTAGCTATCATAGAACATTGCTTTCAATTCCTATGGTCGGCTTGGTTACATTCACGATCATTCCTATTTCAATAATGATTTTGATAGCATTTACCAATTATGACACATATCATTTGACACCAAAGAGTTTGATCGATTGGGTCGGAGTATCAAACTTTGCCCAATTATTCGGTCAATCATCAGGAAATTCAGGAAATGGTGCCGTATTCTTTCAAACATTTAGTCAAGTTTTGCTTTGGACTTTGCTTTGGGCATTCTTTGCAACATTCTCCAACTATTTCTTAGGAATGATTGTCGCTATGATGATCAACAAGAAAGGTATTAAATTGAAAAAGTTGTGGAGAACAATCTTGATTACAACAATCGCCGTTCCTCAGTTCATTTCATTGTTGTTGGTCAGCCGTATGTTCAACCAAGACCAAGGATTCGTAAATTCAATCCTTACAAAATGGGGATGGATAAATGCTAATATTCCTTGGCTGATAGATGGAACTCTTGCCAAAGTAATGATAATCATCATTAACACTTGGATAGGTATTCCATATACAATGTTGATATGTACCGGTTTGTTGATGAACATTCCTGGTGATTTATATGAATCTGCAAAGATTGATGGTGCCTCACCTGCAAGAACATATTTCAAGATTACTCTTCCTTATATGTTGTTTGTCACAACACCTTACCTAATCTCTCAGTTCGTCGGTAACATCAACAACTTCAACGTCATTTACTTGTTGACACAGGGAGGACCAAACTTCACATACAGTATAGCAAATGTTCCTACTCAATTAAATGGTGTCGGAAAAACAGACCTGTTGATTACCTGGATTTATAAGATTTGTATGACTAACGTATACAAGGATTATGGAACTGCTGCCGTGTTAGGTATTATGGTCTTCGTTATAGTAGCATTCTTCTCCTTGATTTTCTACAACAACTCCAAATCAGTTAAGAATGAGGAGGATTTCCAATTATGAACAATAGTTCAACAAGAAAACTTGCTTCACATCGTAGACGTACGATTGCGTCTAATACAGCTATATACATTATATTGATTATAATGTCTATAATTTGGTTATTCCCATTCGTATATTTGATTTTAGTTTCATTTGCAGATTGGACCACCTATTCTTTCAGTGATTTTTTTCCTAAACAATGGACATTAGATAATTACGCTAGATTGTTCGATTTTTCAAAGGAAGCAACTTATCCTTTTTGGAAATGGTGGCTTAATACATTCGCTATCTCACTCATCACAGCCGTAATACAAACTGTCTTGCAGTTAGCCAGTGCGTATGCATTGTCCAGACTTCGTTTCAAAATGCGTAAGCCTTTGATGAACCTCATGCTAGTCCTTGGAATGTTCCCTGGATTCTTGGGTATGGTCATCATCTATTTCGTCCTTAAGATGATTGGTCTTTCAGCAAATATCTATTCATTGATATTGATTTATATCAGCGGATCAGCAATGGGTTACTACATTGCTAAAGGATACTTCGATACAGTTCCTAAGTCATTGGATGAAGCTGCTATGATAGATGGTGCAAACAAGAACACAGTCTTCTTTAAGATTATTCTTCCTCTATCTAAGCCTATTGTCGTCTACACATTCTTGATGGCCTTTGTAGGACCTTGGGGAGACTATATGCAAGCTTCATACCTCGCTCAAGGAGATCCTAATATGTTCAACGTTGCAGTTGGTTTACAACAGATGATTTCAGGAAAGAACTTAATTCTTATTTACTTCCCTACATTCTGTGCCGGTGGTGTTTTGACATCAATTCCTATTTTAGCCTTATTCTTCTGGCTACAGAAATATTATGTAGAAGGTGTAACTGGTGGAGCAGTCAAAGGATAAAATATGAAAAAACAAATATTCTTACTATTATCTAGTTGTTGCCTCATATTGAGTTCCTGTGGAGAAGGTCCATCTTCTAGCCAAGCTAGAGAGCCTGAGGAAGACGACAACTATAGATCTTATTATCAAATTTTTGTCGGAGCATTTGCTGATTCTAATGGAGATGGCGTCGGAGATTTGAAAGGAATCGAAGATAAACTCGATTATATAAGTGATATGGGATTTAGAGGAATTTGGCTTTCGCCATTATTCCAATCACCGTCTTATCACAAATATAATACAGAAGATTATTTCAAAGTGGACCCAAGCTTAGGAACAAATGATGATTTGATTTCACTAGTGAGAAAAGCCCATGAAAAAAACATCAAAGTTATTCTAGACTTGGCTATCAATCACTCTTCTCGAAGAAATGCAATGTATAAGAAAGCCAAAGCTGCTTATGCAAAATTAAAAGGGGAAGCTAATGGCAATGAACAAAATCTTCTCAATGGATTAACCCAAGATGAAATAGAAGAATATAGTCGATTATATGTATTCGATGACAAAGGACAAAACCAGGGCGAAAAAATTTTTAGAAGAGTTGATGGTCATTCTTTCTATGTAGAGTCTACATTCGATTCAGATATGCCTGAATTCAACTTCGATTCAGATCTAGCTTGGACATACTTCAATTCAATAATCGATTACTACATGAATGATGTTAAAGCTGATGGATTGAGACTAGACGCTGTTAAATATTATTATTTAGGTGATGGTCCAAAAAACTATGTTGCCTTAAATAAGATAGAAAAGAGAGTCAAAGAAGATAATCCGAATGGATATGTGGTCGCAGAAAACTGGAGTAGTAATGGTATAATCGATGCCTACTATAAAAATACAAATATTGATTCTTACTTCTATTTTCCAGCTCAAGGGGCATCTGGATTTATCGGAGCTGTTCTAAAGAAAATAGGTCAAAGATCTACTTTCTTAGATGGTGAGAAATCGATGATAGAAGGTAGTTATGGACACATACCCGCTCCATTCCTATCAAATCACGACACAGGAAGATTTACCAGATCCAAAGTTGCTGATGCAAAATTCTTATATGGTTGCTTTGCTTCATTGACCGGAAACACCTTCAGTTATTATGGTGATGAGATTGGAATGGCTCAAGGTGGTGGTTCTGACCCTGATAAAAGAACTCACATAGAATGGGGAGATTCATATAGCTGTAATGATTTTAGTGGATCAAATCCTTCTACTTATCCTATGGGCTCAGTCAAAGATCAAATTGAAGATTCAAATTCCTTATTAAACTACGTCAAAAAGGCTAACAAGATTAGAATGTCTAATGATGCTATTATAAAAGGAAAGATAACAAACAATTCTGATGAGTATACTAAAGAAAATCTTCTTCTTTCAATAGACAAAAAAGTAGATGATAAAGAAGTTAGAATTGTCTATAACTTCGATGGAACTAACACATCCACATACAAAACTAGCGATGGATTTGAAAAAGTTCTTGACGAATTAACTATAGACAACACTACAATAGAAAATAAAGGCGATTCATTCGAGATGAAGCCGTATTCGATACTATTCCTAACAAAATAAGGAGAAAATATATGGCAAGCGTAAAACTAGAACACATTTACAAGGTATATACTGGAGGCGTGAAGGCAGTCTCTGATATGACACTCGACATAAAAGATGGCGAGTTCATAGTCTTTGTCGGACCTTCCGGATGTGGTAAATCAACCACACTTCGTATGATTGCTGGTTTGGAACAGATATCAGCAGGTGAACTCTACATCGGAAATCAAGTTGTAAACGATGTTGAACCTAAGGATAGAGATATAGCAATGGTCTTCCAGAACTATGCTTTGTATCCTCAAATGACTGTCTATGAGAACATGGCATTCGGATTGAAGCTTCGTCACATTCCTTCCGATGTCATTCAACAAAAGGTTATGTGGGCTGCCAACATCCTCGGATTGACTGAAATGTTGGATAGAAAGCCTAAGGCGATGTCTGGTGGACAGCGTCAGCGTGTCGCCTTGGGAAGAGCTATTCTTCGTGATCCTAAGGTCATGCTTTTGGATGAACCTCTTTCTAACCTCGATGCTAAGCTTCGTACATCTATGCGTACTGAGATTGCAAAACTTCATCAAAGATTGAAGACAACATTTATATACGTCACTCACGACCAAACCGAAGCTATGACTTTGGGTGATAGAGTCGTCGTTATGAAGAAAGGTACCGTGCAACAATTCGATACACCTAAGAACCTTTACGAATTCCCTGCAAACAAGTTCGTCGCTGGATTCATCGGAACTCCTCAAATGAATTTCTTCAACGGAAAAATCAAACGTGATGGAGAGATAGTTAAAATAAAACTCGATAAGAGTGAAAAGGAGTTGGAAACTTCTTACTATGACTTTATTAAAGTCAATCCTTTGTATCTAGATGGTAAACACGATATCACAATGGGTATCCGTTGTGAGCACCTCCATATCTCTACTGAGGAAACAAAAGCTTCTTTGCCTGTCAGAGTAACACGCTTTGAGGAATTGGGAAGCGAAGCTTTGATTTATGGTGAAATCGACTTGAATGATGAAGAGATGACCGACAAGGAAGCCAACATCATCATTAAAGTTCCTTCTATACCAGAAAATATTCAAATTGGAAAAATCATTCATGTATCCATGGATATGGATCACACTTATTTCTTCGACAAAAACACCGAAGAAACTATTGTTCCTCGTATACCTACAGTCAACAAAATCAATTGTAAAATTGATTCTGGAGAGAACGGTGAAAAGTATTTGTCTTTCTTAAATGCTAAATTGCCTCTTCCAAAAGAAGCAAAAATCATTCTTGGAGAAAAAATAGTACAAGATGGAATATTGTCCATCCCTAATGACGCTTTTAGATTGGATGGAGGCGACATTAAAGCTACTTGTTTGAAGACTGAAATTATTGGCGATGTAAAGCTATTACACCTCGATATAGGTGGTAGAGTTGTGTTTGCCTTAAGTGATAAAGAAGTTCCTTCTAACACAGATATGAATATAGGAATTGATTTCTCACGTATCACTGTCTCAGAGAATAATGAAGAAGTTATCGCTCCTATCGATCAATTCGACTCATTCAATGGAAACTTCTACAATTTAAAGACTGCCTTGAGTCAAACAAATAATAACCAAAAATTCTTAGATGAAAAGGCAAGAAGAGAAAAAGAGGCCGCAGAAAAATATGATGCATTGATTGCCAAGGCCCATGAAGATTACAAGAGAGATTACGAAAATACAATCCCTGAAGAATTCAAAAATGCCGATAGAATCGAAGATCAAGCAGCTAGAAATAACACTTATTCCGAATTGGTTAAAACTAGACAAGAAAAGGCTAAACTTGACTTGGAAAGCTTGAAAAAGCAAAAAACCGAAAGCATTGCAAAGCTTAAGCATGCAAAGGACGATACTTTAAAAGAGTTGAAAGCAAAGCATAAAGCTAATGTAAAAGAAGCCAAGGCTAAGAATAACGAGCTTTACAATGGCCTTAGAATTCAAGAAAAGCATTCTTATGAGGAATTTGTAAAGACAAATAAGGATCGTGAGGCTTTGAGAAGAAGAAGAGATGAATATCGTATGTTTATGTCCACATTCACTGATCAAAAAGCAAATGCCTTAGAAGAGAGAGTGAAGGGAATAGATATCAACTTCGATAATGAAGTAAGCAAGGTTAAAGCCACCTATAAAAGAGGTGTCAATGGTGCAAAACAAGCCTATAATGAGAAAAAGAAATTCTATGCTTCCTTTGTCGATCCTATCAAGAGCTTAAAAGCACATTACGAAAAGAAATATGCCGACCTTGAAAAGGAAAAGAAGAATGCCATTGTCATGGCCGGTAATGTCTTCCTCTTCAATGTCAACAATTATTACTTCTTCTCAAATTCTTTGATTTCTGCAAAATTGATTCAAGGCTTAGGAACAAAGGTATTCAGCAAGAATTATTTGATTGAAGTACCTCATAATGCCTATTCGATATCAGAAGATGATGGAATAGATGCAAAGGTCATACATATTGCTGATTATGAAAATGTCAAATTCGTAAAAGTTCAGTACGAAGACAATTTTAAGCAAGTTCACTTTGCTTCATTTGAAACTGATAAAGAATTTGAAATCGGACAACAAATAAAGATTGTATTCGATATCACAAAATGTCATATCACTGAGACTGGAATGAACATCCGTCTCTACTAAGGAGGTTTTTATGAAGAATAAACTCTTATCACTATCCTTATTGGCGTTGACATTGTTAGGAAGTTGCTCTTCAAAAGTTTTATCTAAAGAAGAATACATTACTTTGGGTAAACAAATCACAAGTGAGTTTAAAGCACCGACTGCTAAATCATATAAAGCAAATTTTGAAGGCTACTTCAAGAATTTGTGGGATTCTGAAAATTATCCATGCTCATGGAAAGGTGATGTGATGACCATTAAAGAAAGCGAAGATGCAGGTGCAGGATACGAAGCCCAGTCTGCCTTATTTTCAGTGCCTACGAAGATCAACACCGATGAATTCGAAGAAACTTATGAAACTTTGAACTCATCATTGGCTTCAACATCAGCAAATGTTGGAAGCATCAACTATATGAAAGTCAGCAAAACTGATGAAGGTGGATTGTTGTTTGCGACTGAAAACGTGAGTATGAAATTATTCTTTTACGGCTTGAAGAGCGACAAAATCCAAAAACAAACCAAACCCACGAAATGTATCGCTCATTGGACAGTATATGTAGCGTATGATAATACTGGTTGTATCAAATATGAACAAGCCTTTATCAATCAAACATATACTAGCGATAGAGAAGCCAATGGAAATATAAAGGCAACATATACATTATCCGATGAATAAAAGAAAATTTATTATTCCTGCACTTCTATTTGCATCTTGCATCGTTTCTTGTAAAGCTATTCCAGAAGATATCGCTTCTTTTTTAAGCAACATAACTTACTATAATGCGGTGAACAAAGTTAAAACTATTACATATACTAGTGAAATGAATGTTTATGACAACAATCAATTTAAAGGTGATGTAATCGGTCAAAAGATCAGTAAATTCACATACAAATACGAAGGTGTTACCGATTCAAACATCGATATTCTTTATTGTACATACGATGTGACCTATTCCGGAACACTTGTATCAGAAGGATTGACGCATCAAAATAAGATCATAGAATACTCAAAAGAAAAGGATACTTATCTGATAGATGTAATAGAAACTAAGGATAATAAAGAAGAGAAGAAAGATGCTGAAGATAAAGGAAACGGCTATTATAATAATTTAGTATCCAAAATCTTTGGCGACTCTGATACATATATGTATGGTTTATATTATGGACAATTTTTGAAGACTCAATCTAGTAGGTTTTCCGACTTGATGACAGTATCCGAAGATAAAGAATTTATAACTTATGATCCTCCCATGTCTGGAGAATCAGAGGATAGAAGAGATCAATATTTGGATATAATTCTAAATGTTGATAAAATCGGAATGCTCACTTCATACATAGGAAAATACTACAACGATGAGACTCAACAGTATTCATATGGAACTATACAAATTAATTACGAATACAAAGGAGCCTAATGATGAAAAACGGTAACTTATCGTTTTATGAAATTTATCCAACTTCCTTCTACGATTCAAACGGAGATGGAATTGGAGATATCAAGGGTATAATCAAGAAACTTGATTATGTAAAATCCTTGGGATTTAAAGGAATTTGGTTCAATCCATTCTTCTTGAGCAACTTCAAAGATGGTGGATATGATATCATCGACTTTAAAAAGATTGATCCGAAATTTGGTACAAATGCCGATGCTTATAGATTGATCAAAGAATGTCATAAAAGAGGTTTGCTGGTCATCTTCGATTTGGTAGCTGGTCATATGTCATGGGACTCCCCTTATTTCAAAGACTCTGCTAAATCCAGAATGAACAAAAACAGCTCGATGTTCATTTGGACTGACAGCGCTTGGACTTGGGATTCAGACTATGCCGTAATAAGAGGTTTGTATGACAGAGATGGTGCCTTCATGGTGAACTTCTTCGTACACCAACCTGCTTTGAATTACGGATTCAATAAAATCACAAGATCTTGGCAACAAAAGACAACTGACGAAGGTCCTAAGAAAACAAGATATTTCATAGTCGATGTCATGAAATTCTGGTGTTCTAAAGGAGTCGACGGCTATAGATGTGATATGGCTGATTCCTTGGTGAAAAACGATACTGACAATAAATATGCAACCCAAGAGTGTTGGAGATACATGTTTGAAGAAGTCAGAAAAGAATATCCAAATATGATTGCTGTATCCGAATGGTCTAACCCACACCAATCATTAAGCGGTGGATTCGATATGGACTTCGTTCTAGATCACCAATCAAATTTCTCCTATGCTTTCTTTAGAAAAGGCTATGAGTATGAATCTGATGGAAAGATGCACGGCCAGCCATTATTCGAAAAGTTCGATCAAGAATTATATGACACGGCCATTAAAGATTTAGTCTATAGAATCAAAGAACAAGAAGATAAGCCCGGTCATTATCTTGCTCCGATTTCTGGCAATCATGACACTTTCAGAATCGCAGATTCCTTAAAAGGTGATGATTTGAAACTCGCTTACTTATTCTTGTTTACAATGCCAGGTATTCCTTTCGTTTTCGCTGGTGATGAAGGAATGCAAACTACAAGACGTGGCTATCCATCAAAAGATGGTGGATTCCAAAGAACTGGGACAAGATTTGTAATGAATTGGGACAAATCCATGAAGAATCATGGATTTTCCAAAACTGATGGACCTCTATATCTACCCTACAACAACAAGGACAAAGATATAGAAAGCCAGATAAAAGATGAGACAAGTTTGTTGAATCTAATCAAAGCATTGAATAAGCTTAGAGATGCAAACGAAGATTTGACAAAACACGATGGATTCGAATTATTAGACAAGCCTTTATCCTATAGAAGAGGAAAAACTTTGATTGCCATGAACCTCAAAGATGAGCCAATGGAGATCGATTTGAAACCTGGTTTACTCGAATTATCGATAGGAAGCATAGAAGTTAAAGAAAACAAGATTATCCTCCCTAAACATGCTGCTATCGTATATAAAGAAAGATAAATTAGGTAATCTGGAGAATACGATATGAGTTGGTAAGATATGATTTGATACAATACGATTAGACTTAAATTCTAGTTAAAAACGCCATATAAAAAGCCAAGGATTCTAGCCTTGGCTTTTTTGATATCTATTCCCAAATTATTAAACTAAAGTTGCTCCACCATCAACCAAGATAAATTCACCTGTGACATAAGAAGATGCGTCGCTAGATAAATATATGACAGTTCCATTCAATTCACCCTTGGCACCCGGTCTTCCCATAGGATTTATTTGACCGTAATAGCCTAAGAACTGAGGTGATTTAAACAAGGTGTTCTGTGTCATTTCCGTCTCGAATAATCCAGGTCCAATAGCATTTACAGTAATGCCGTATTTTCCATAACTATCAGCCATTCCGATAGTCAAACCTAAGACGGCAGATTTAGACGCGTTGTAAGCATGTCTTATAAATCTATCATCCTTATCTCCGACCACGGCATTGACGCTAGCTACATTTACGACTTTTCCATATTTTTGTTCGATCATATGAGGAATCACGTACTTGCTAAAGAGAAAATCAGATCTGACATTAGTATTGAAAGATTTGTCCCAATCTTCAACATTCAACGAATCGACTCCGCCTCTCACTGCAATTCCAGCATTATTCAGCAAAATATCGATATGACCAAAAGCTTCTATTCCTTTTTGAACAGCATTTTTTATTTCATCTTCAACCGTAGCATCGCATTTAACAGCTAGACATTTTCTTCCCAAGGCTTCTATCTGCTTCTTTACTTCCTCTAATTTTTCGATACGTCTAGCACAGATGATAACATCAGCACCATACTCAGCATATGCAACAGCTGCTGAAGCTCCAAGTCCGCTACTGGCACCATTGACCAAAGCTACTTTTCCAGTCAAATCAAACAAATTTTTCATAACTACCCTCCATTACCTTGAAATTATAAAGAAGATTTAAGGAAGTTGATATTCAAAAATGATAAAGGGGATATAAACCTATATCATTTTGATAAAAACTTGAATGAATTTTTTAAAGAATCATCATTTTTCAAATCAATCTTTGTAAATATTCTTTCGAGTTTAGTAGTCGTATGGAAGATAAATCTGTTAGATAGATTAGAAATAATAGATAGAATCGGATAAGAGAATATAAATAAGAAGAGCAACCAAATCCACGCTAGTGGAACTTCAACGGATAAATAGTAAAGGCATGAATTTTTTCCAAATAATAGGATTGGTTTCATTCTTACATCCTTAGGCACACTATCGACTCCTAAGAAAAAATTAGGAATCAATAACAAGAAGAATAAGACACAGAATACTACTACTCCAGATGCGAAGATTCTAAATTTATTCAAAGGCATTATTGTCTTCAAAAGAACCGCAAATGATGCTATGACACAGCTCAATATTGCTAATGGCTCTTCTAAAACAATTATATTTCTATAGAAATCCTGGCTAGAGATTTGACCGGATAGAACTAATGAATTATAAAGTGTTTGAAAGTCGTTGTAACTCAATTTACTACCAGAATCATATTTGATTTCTTCCATCAAAGTAGCACCATATCTAGTCTCGACTATAGCATATGGAATAATATTAGTGAATACTAAACTCTGTACAGTCACTACGACAACCAATAAAAATAAAGAAGAAGGAATAGACTTAGATAAGACATTAGTAAAGAATTTCCCTTTTATCTCATCATTAGTATCTTCAAGTCCTAATAGGAATCCACCTAAACCTGTAATGAACCAAGTGACAAGATATAAACCTTCTATTGAGTAAGGAAGATGACCGAACAATGGCGAGAAACCAGATAATCCTAAAGCCAAGAAAGACTTCATTAAGAACAATGTCGAACTTCTCTCAATATCGTTGACACTCTTCCTACCTTCTTTGATGATCTCTGGCATATGGATGAAAGAACCATCCATGATAGTGACATCAGCTACTTGCGATACAGCAGGAGCAGCTCCTTCATGAGAAATAGCGACAGAACAGTCACTAGCCTTACAAGCCAATAAATCATTGAGGCCATCGATGACCATGGTGACTTTTTTCCCTTGCTTTTGAATAGCTTGAACCAGTAACTTCTTTTGTTCAGGTGTACACCTTCCAAATACGACTTTATCTTTTATCAAAGTGGGTAAATCTTCATCTTTAACTCCGGTTAAATCTACATAATTTTCTGCACCGACAAACCCCAATCTCTTTGCGATATACGAAGCAGTCAAAGGATTATCACCCGTAAATATTTTTAATTCGACATTAGATTTAATCAAATGCTCAATAGCATCTTTAACATAAGGTCTAATTTCATCAGATAAGACTAAATAGCAAAGCGGAATAACCTCATTAGTTTTGATATTCTTTTTGACGAATACCATGATTCTATAGCCTTGTTTAGCTTTACTATCCATTTCTTTTAAAAGGGATTTGAATGAATCATCGAGCAGGAAAGAAGGAGCTCCTAATGCAAATAAGAAATCAGGTTCATCTTCGAATACACATCCAGAATATTTAATTTTAGAATTAAATGGAACAATTTCCTTGGCATTGAGATTACTACCATCGTTCTTGAACTCCCTCCTCAATGCATTTATAGACTCTGAATTATCAGGAACCAAAGCTAATACACTCTTAAGTCTTTCAACAATATAAGAAGAATTGCTATATATAAATTGAGTCGAATTTAAAACCATTTTTCCAGTGGTCAAAGTTCCTGTCTTATCAAGACAAACAACTTTGGAATAAGCCAATCCTTCGACTGCTCTAAGCTCCCTGATTGCAGTGTTTTTCTTATATAAAGAAATAATAGATAACGCACATCTTGTCGAAGTCAGTAAGACCAATCCTGTCGGGATTGCACCGACTATAGTAGTTCCAATCTCAACAGCGATAGATTGAATCGAGCTATTAGTTATAGTTAATCCGTGAGAAATTATATTTTGATAAGCTGTATAGCCAGTCACACAGGCAAAAGGGATTATCAATAAAGATAGCATCAATACAATGACATGTACTCCTCTAACCATCTCTGATTTAGGCTTCTCTTGTTTTTGAATTTCTTTCTTCAACTTATTGGAATAAGTCTTTTTACCTACAGCGGTTACTTTGATCTTTGCTGTTCCTTCATTCACAATAGTTCCACCAAAGACCATATCCCCTACAGATTTCTTCTTTTCTATTTGTTCACCTGTCAACATGGATTCGTTCAAAGCCAAAAATCCATCCAATATAATTCCATCGACTGGAATTTGTATTCCTCTTTCAACTAAGATCAAATCATTCTCGACGATGTCATCAGTCATTATTTCGATTATTTTTCCACATCTTAGCACTTTGATTTTAGGTGTATTTACAATTCTCAATTTATTCAACGTTCGTTTAGCTTTACACTCTTGATAAACTCCGATAATCAAATTGATGAATACTATGATCAAAAAAGCGTATTTGCTAATTCCAAATTCGCTATTACCAAATCCGACGCCTAAGATTAAAAAAGCAATTGCGACTCCGAACAAAATAATATTGAACCAATTGAATAAATTCTTTATGACTATAACAAAATAAGAACTCCAAAAATCCCATATCGGTCTATTTGAAAGCTTATTCTTTATTTGAATTGATACTTCCTCATCAGAAAGACCTTTCTTCAAAAGAAAGCTATCCTCAATGTTTATAGATTTTTGTGGGTTCTTATTCATCTTAACCTACTTAATTCTTCTAGCTTGGTTACAAACAGCAACTACTTCCTTAACCTTATCGAATGAATCTAAACGACAACCGCTGGCGCAAAGGTGTCCACCACCGCCGAATTTGACTGCTACTTGTTGGACATCATATGAACCATCACTTCTAAATTCGACTCTTATTTGACCATCGTTTTGCTCACAGAACGAAACCCAAATAGGATGATTGTCTAACTGAGAGATTAGATTTACTTTGCTGCCGGCATCATTCTCAGTCATTCCTAATGGAAGATAATTTTCCTTATGAATTTCAACATAAGTCACCAATCCATCAAAGACAAAATGAGAATATACAAAAGATCTAAATCTCAAGTCGACACTCTTTTGTTTATATAGATCCCTATAAATCGATTTGTAATCAGTTCCAGCTAGTATTAATTTTTCCGCTATTTCTAGAGTCTCTGGTTCCGAATCAAACTGAAATCTTCCAGTATCAGTAATGAGGCCGACAAATAAATAAGGAGCCGCTGAAGAAGGAATCTTTCCGTAGAAATCCAATAAGCATTTAGATAAGACCCAAGTTGCGCTAGGTGCATCTTCTACTCTATAGACAGGAAAATCAACTTCTGAAGATTTAATATGATGATCGACACAAACAATCTTCTTGGCTTTTAAGAATCTTTGATCCTCAACTCTATATGAGTCAGAGACATCGACAACAACAGCCAATGAATTCTCAATAACTTCATCACTAATTTGATCAGCTTCTTCTATAAACGAAGGTAAGTAGCTTGGATGAGTTCCAACACCGTAGACTTTCTTGTAGGGGAATAACTCCATGATTGCATGTTTCATTCCCATGACACTTCCGACACAATCACCATCCGGATTCTTATGGCCGAAAAAAACAATAAAATCAGCTTCTTCTATCGCTTTAAAAACAATTCTTTCTTCTTCAGTTATCATTTTATAATGTCCTTTCTATCAAAGTGGTCTCTTCACTGACTCAACATAAGGTGAGGGCGTTGATCCACCAGCCGTCTTTAGGCCAAATCTTTCACCCCAGCCATTGAAATAATTCAAATATTCCTGGAAGTCACTATAGTGATTATAAGTATAGAATACAAAGTGAGTATTCACATCATTTTCGTACTGACTATTTTCAAAATAAGAATAACAAATTCTAGCAGCTCCTCTCACGATCTTTTTTCCATTGTTGTAGACTTCGACTGGATATCCGCCACCAGTATCAGTTCCGGTAGTTCCTATATCCATTTCATGATAGTTTATATTCACAATCTTACCATTATATTGTATCGATTGAGGCAGCTCCGGTTCATTAGGATATCTTGTGACATCATTAGAAAAGTAATTGTCATTTACTCTCAAGTATTTACCCCAACCATTGGAAGAAGGTTTAGTTTTTGTATTAGCCACTTGATTACTAGGAGTACTACCAAAGGCAAAGACATAAGCAGCTACTTGCTCTAGTGTCACATACGCTCCACCTTTAAAAATCTTATCTACTTCATTTCCTAAAGAATCCACGATCGTGTAAGCATTATTGTTTTCGGAATAGTATGAGTTTGAATTTCTAATAAATTTACCATCATAAGTAGGTCTATTAGAATCGACTGTAGGAGTAGGGATTTGTTCAGCCAATGAACCAGACATGAAGTAATGCTGTGTTCTATATTTGGCATCAGAATAAGAAATTGCTTCCTTATAATTTGAATAGAAAACATTAGAACTTATATTTTCATAAGGATCGTTATCAGTTACGGTAAATAATAATTCTTTAGATGATTTATCACCAACCATGGCTTTGACTCCAAATGTTCCTGGATTAAGTCCTAATACGACATCGTTATCAACTTTTCCATAATCTTCACCGCTTGAAATGTAATACTCGGCATTTGGGTAGTTGCACACCAAGTTCACACTATCTCCTATATCGAGAGTTGTATTCTCAACAGATATAACTATTGAACCATCCTCTGGTTTCTCATTAGAAATATCATCTTTTTTTTCAATGACCTCAATATTGATGTAGTCTGCAAGATTCAAAGAAGGAACGCTGGCAAATATAATAGCTTCACCAATCATTAATCCTTGTACTTCACCACTTTGATCTACGGATACGATATCAGGAGAATAAGATTCCCATGTTATCTCCAACACTTTGTCTTGATCACCACCAATCAAAGTATAAGACAATCTCATTTTCTCACCTATTGTCAGTTTAATACTATCTTCGGTGATATTAAAAGAAGGGGTTACTATGGCAGAAGAAGTTCTACCTTCGGTAGTTCTATCAGATTTACTTGTACCTTTAATATCCAAATCACAACTAGCCAAAGATAAACTAATACAAGACAACAAAAATAATTTAATAAATTTCCTGTTCATAATCATTTTAAAAGCTGCATTATTTTATCATATTGTTCACAAATCAAAGTTTAACTTCCTTATAGGAAGATATAAACCATTTATACAAACTACATCAACGGACTCCAACATTGGAGAATGATGGCAAAGAATCTAAAGAAAATATTATGTTTTTTAGCTGACTCTGGTTTGATTTGAGTTGATTTCTCAAAGGATTTTTGAAAATCTTCATTAACATCTCTAATGATTTCTTTATCATCAGTATAAACTGCACTTTCAAATTGTTGATAAAAGCTACGCATATCTATATTGATAGAACCCATGATGGTTTCATCATCGGATAACATAACTTTTGAATGGACAAAGCAGTTGTTCAATGTATAAATCTTTACTCCATACTTGAGCAACGCTTCGGCATTTGCCATACTGACCATATAGACCAAAGGTTTATCGGGAACATCTGGTAAGATGATTCTTACATCTACTCCACTCATAGCTTTGTTCTTCAAAACATCATAAATAGGATCATCTCCGACAAAGTAGGGTGTCATTATATAAAGTCTCTTCTTGGCACTCATCATCAATTTGAGGTAAGCATTCTTACCGATAGGAACAGGATAATCCAATCCGTCGACATAAGGAACTACCAAAGACTTTGATTCTTGTTTCTCATAAAGATTCATGAATTGACTGAAATCTTCGTGTTTTCTACTAACAAACTCATAATGCCTTAAAAAATCAAGAATCATTCTATCGACTGCTTCTCCTTCGACTTTAAGACCTTCGTCTTTCCAATATCCGTACATTCTCTTTTCATTCGTGTATTCATCAGCTAAATTAGCACCACCGGTATAAGCCACCTTACCATCAACAATAATATATTTTCTATGGTCTCTATAATTTTGGCCAAACGTAAGTATTGGAGTAAGTTTATTAAAAGAGTAAACATGAATTCCCATCTTTACCATTTTAAAATAAGTTTTATCTTTTAACTTAGCGTGGCTACCAAATGAATCATAAATGATTCTAACATCCAATCCTTCTTTAATCTTAGGCTCGACCAAATTTAAAATTCTATTCAATAATCTTCCATCAGAGAAAATAAAGAACTCTATGAAGACATACTTCTTGGCATTTGCTATTTGTGTCAAAACATCATCGAAGAGCTTGGCACCCGTATTAAAATAAGTCAATTTAGTGTTTTGATAAGCTTCAAATCCTCCAGCATTCTTCAAATAAGCAGCTACTTCATTATCATTTTCTACACCTTTAGGAATCCACTGCTCTGTTCTATCAAATATCTTTTGATATTTTTTCTTATCGCCTCTAAAAAACAATTTATCGCTAGCTAGTATGTACACAATAAAACTAACTGGGAAAAAGACTAGCAAGAATAAGATCCATACAGTCTTACTCAAAGAATTCTTATCACTTACGATAACACTAAGTGCACATAAGATAGATAATACAGCAGTGATAACCAAGTACCAGACAAAGACTTCGGCAACCCATATGCTCAACAATATAAGAATAGCAACTTGGGCTAATATAAGTATGCCCAAAAAACCTAATCTTAAAAGACCTATGAAATTTGAATCGGTCTTTATCTTAAATATCTCCTCTTGTTTACGAGGAATTCTTCTAAAACTTTTTCTCATAATCAAGGCCTAACCTTCCTAGTATCTTCTATTATTCTTTTTCTTTCTTTGACTAATGATTTAAACTCTGCATTAAATTTCTTGTTCTCCATCTTAAAAGTAGGAATACACAAACAGGGACATAAGATAAAGAAAACTCCAGAGAGAGAAAGAAGAATTATGGATGCATATAAAGGGATTCCTTCCGGGTATCCAAAATAAAAGCAAAGACCTAAGACCAAACAAACGAAAAATAGCAAAGAAAAGCTAAGGGCGAATATCTTAGTCCATTGATGTTTCTTAACCTTGGCTTTATTTAATTTTTTTACATTGCTTTCAAATTCCACTTCAAGCAATTGGAGTTCTTCCTTATTGTCGATAAAGTGATCTCTTTCAAAAACAATATGATATGTTCTATGAAAGATAGCATCCCTTTTTTCCGAAGAAATCTTCCATCCAAAAACTGAATAATAATACTTCACTTCTTCCAAACTAGACACATCCACCATCAAGGATATCGTGTCGTTCTCCATGCCTATTTCTTTCAAGGCTTCTTTTAAATTCTTTTCCATAGTAATTATTAATATATACGATAGTTAAAAGAAATGAATACAATAATTTTAATTAAATAAAGGGTATGTGCAATCGATAGATAAATCGAGTTAAATAAATGGTAATATACTACCGATTTACATTCAGATTATGGAAAAGAAAATTAAATTTTCGAAAGAATTAAATTAAAACTTTCCCAACCAATAGGACTATATGATTCGCTGATTTTCAATGTTTTCGCCCTT
>ENA-ORTI01000435-ORTI01000435.1-human-gut-metagenome-genome-assembly--contig:-NODE-435-length-50490-cov-3.816378_pt1 | contig 50490 bp, 72 predicted proteins | sample MGYA00242071_ERZ509191 | MGnify/ENA primary metagenome ERZ509191 (study PRJEB26280, sample SAMEA2338832) | human gut metagenome | biome: human gut; feature: human-associated habitat; material: faeces...
TAAAATTTATCTAATTAATCAAAGAAAGAAAAGGTGTACAGTTATGGGGAGAAGTAAAGGCTATATTTTTAAAATTATTTTTACAATAGTTTTTTTAATTGCTACATGTTGTTCTTGTTCTATTCAAACATTAGCTTTTAATCAGTTAAATGAACAGACAAAAGTAAAAGATAGTGATAAAGAAGCAATTGATAGTGTAGATGTTAAGGAATATTCTGAAGAATATAAAAGATGGCTTGAGTTATCAGAAAAAGAAAGAAACTTAGAAGTAGAGCCAAATCCATATTATACTTCATACTATCCTCTTGCAGGAGAAAAAAACAAATTAAATGAATCTTTTTCACTAGAAAGAAAAGAGTTTAATGCTTTAGCTGTAGCTACAACTAGTCCTACATATGACTTAAGAGACTATATAGATATAACTGTAAAAAATCAATTAGACACACAAACTTGTTGGACATTCCCGTTAATTAGTGAAATAGAAACAAATATTAGTTTAACCAGAAGTTATACATCGCCTATATTTTCTGTAAGACATATGGAATATGCTACTTCTAAAACCTTTTTAGATGGAATTAATAAAGATGGATTTAATAGAGAAGTTGGAAGTGGAGGTAATGGATATATAGGAATGAGCTATTTAGCAAGTGGTAGAGGACCAGTTTTAGAGTCAGACATGCCATTTGTTAATTCAGAAGCTTTAATTAATTTGGCAGAAATAAATAAACAAGCAGGTCAACATGTAGAAAATTATGTGAGATTTCCAACTGTTTTAAAAGAAAAATCAAATGGACAAACTATATATAAGGACGGAGATGGAAAAGTACTTTCAGAAGAAAATGTAATTAATATAAGAAATCAGATAAAAGAGCATATTGTGACATATGGAGGAGTTAGTGCTAATACAAATTCAAGTCAAACACAGTATTTTAATAATGTTTCTCCAATACTTGCAACAGCATATTATTGCGATGAACCTAATATTACACCAGACCACTTAATTACAATAGTAGGTTGGGATGATAATTATTCAAAAGAGAATTTTAACGCAGCACATAGACCAACTAAAAATGGTGCATGGCTTGTACTTAATTCATATGGAACAGGCTTTAATGGTGGTTATTACTATATATCATATGAAGATACAATGGTAGGAAAAGATAATACAGGAACTCTTATAGTATCGGATAGGGATTATAAAAACGTATATCAATACGACGTTTTAGGGTCTAATATCCATATTGGATTAAGAGCAAATGATGCTCCACTTTCAACAGTATATGCATCAAATGTATTTACAAGAAAAGACGGTAATGCAGAATATTTAAGTGAAATTGGTGTACATAGTGTAGGTAATACTACTGTAGATGTATTTGTAAATCCGACAGGTACGCTAAGTCTAACAGGTGCAACACAAGTAGCTACAGGATTGACTTTGCAAGAAGAATATAAAACAATTAAAATTACAAATCCAATAACACTTACAGGTAAACAATTTGCAGTTATAGTCAAATATTCTTCTACAGATGGCAACTCACAAGCTCAAATACCATTAGAAGCTAAAACAACTTCATCATCTACCCAATGGGACACTGCTACTGCAAATGCAAATGAAGGATTTGTTTCCTCAACAGGTGCAGATAACACATGGCAAGATATCACAAGTTTAGGCATAGGTGGGGTAGAAAATCCAAGTATTTGTATTAAAGCATTTACAAAAGACTCAGATAATGTTGGACCTATAATAGAATTTGAAACAAATGGAAGTACAACATACAAAAGAACTCAAGGAACAAAAGTAACAGTTACAGACCCAAGCGGAGTAAATAATTCTACTTTAAGATATGTTTGGACACAAAGTACATCTCAACCAATAGATAGTGAATTTAATGGAATTTACGAAAATAATTCTGTAGTATCTAATAGTAAAGATACCGGAAATAATTGGTATTTATGGGTTGTGGCAAAAGATTTACAAGGAAATACTACATATAAAAGAACAGAAGCATTTTATTTAGATAATACATTACCAACTGCGCCAACAATAACAAGCAATGCTCAAAATAATATTTATACAAAAGATAATGCAAGTATAACAGTTAATGGATCTACAGCATTAAGTGGAATTGCAAGATATCAATATAGTTTAAATAATGGAACTACATGGAATGATATAAGTGGTACAATAGAAATTAATAAAAGCGGAATTTATCAAATAAGAGCAAGAGCAGTAAGTAATGTAGGATTGACTGGTTCTGAAAGCGAAACTTATATTATAAAAATAGATAAAGATGCTCCAAAAGTAAGTGGAGTAGAAGAAGGAAAAAAATATAGGGATGCAACTCCAATAGTTGAAGATGATACAGAAGTGGTGGCAACTTTAAAAAAAGATAATGAACCAGAAGAAGATTATCCTATAAAAGATGGAAAAGGTAGTAATATTACAGAGGATGGAAATTATACATTAAAAGTAGAAGATGAACTTGGAAATGAAACAATAATTCACTTTACAATAGATAACACAGGTCCAGTTATTACATTTAAACCAAATGGAGATACAACATATAGAAAGTCTCAAAGTACAAAAGTAACGATATTAGATGAAAAGAGTAATTTGGATTTAAATTCTTTAAAATATAAGTGGGTACGAAATGCAACAGATTTAGTAGAAGGAATATTTAATTCTGGTGCAACAAATTTTAAAAACGAAGAAACAATTGTAATAAATGAAGGAACTGGAAGTGACTACAATTTAGTAATTATAGCAAAAGATGAATTAGGAAATACAACAATAGAAAAAAGTAATCCTTTTTATTTAGATAATGAAAAACCATCAATTCCAACAATTAGTGCTGATGTTGCAACAGGAAGTGTAACAAATAAAGAAGTGGAATTTTCTATAGGAGGAAGTACAGCTTTAAGTGGAGTAAAAAAATACCAGTATAGTTTAGATGGTGGCTTGAAATGGCTAGATGTAAATGAAGGAGAAAAAGTTAAACTTACAGAAGATAAAACATATAGAATTATAGCAAGAGCAATAAATAACTTAGATACAGAAGGAGATAGCACAGGAGAATATGTAATAACAATTACAAAAGCGGCACCAGTTATTAATTTCAATCCAAATGGAAATACATTATATAAGAAAACACAATCAAGTACAATTAAAGTTACACATACTGGTGAGTTAGATGAGAATAGTTTTCGATATATGTGGAGTCAATCTACAGAGACACCAGACGAAGTAGAGTTTACAGATACTTTTAGACAAAGTGAAACTGTAGAAAAAAATACAGATAGTGGAGCATGGTATATATGGGCTTTAGCAAAAGATAAACTTGGAAATACATCTATAACAAGAAGTGAAGCGTTTTATTTAGATAATGAAACACCACCAGCTCCAACAATTAGTAGTAATGCACCAAATGGAGTTTACATAGGAGAGGATGCAACTGTTACAATTACAGGAAGTAGCAGTCCGAGTGGAATAAGAAAGTACAAATATAGCTTAAATAATCAAGTTTCATGGACAGATTTAGCAGAAGGAGAACAATTTGTACTTAATAAAGAAGGTATTTACACAATATATGCAACAGCGGTGAATAATGTTGGAAAAACAGGAGAAGTAACAGAACCATATGTAATAAAAATAGATAAGACAGCTCCTATAATTAAAGGAGTTGAAGAAGGTAAAACTTATAATAAAGCAACACCAGAAATAGAAGATTCCACAGACACTGAAGTAGTACTTACAAAAAATGGAGAGCCAGTTCCTTATACCGAAGGTGATGAAATAACCGAAGATGGAGAGTATACAATTAAGGCAACAGATGAATTTGGACATACTACAATAATTAATTTTATTATAGATTCTACACCACCAAATGTTACTTTTGAACCAAATGGAAATACTACATGGTCTAAAATACAATCTACGAAAGTGACTGTAACAGATGAGCATGGATTAGATGAAAGCACATTAAGATATAAATGGACACAAAGTGTACAAGTTTTAACAGAAGATACATTTTTACCAGATTCTAAGACATTTACAAATGGAAGCAATATATCTATAGATAAGGTAAGTGGAGACAATTGGTATTTGTGGGTATATGCAAAGGATAAACAAGGAAACATGGCATTAGTAAAAACAAGTAATTTCTGCCTAGATAATGAAGTACCACCAGCACCTAATATTAATGCAAGTGTAGAAAATGGAGGAAAAACAAATACAGCTATAACATTTAATATTAGTGGAAGCTCAAGCCCAAGCGGAATTGCGAAATATCAATATAGTTTAAATAATGGAGAAAAGTGGATAGATGTGAATATAGGAGAAACTGTAACTTTAGACATAACAGGGGTTTATTCTATAATAGCTAGAGCTGTTAATAATGTTGAAACAAAAGGAGAAATAACAAAAGAAGCTTATGTTGTAACAGTGGATAAAGAAGGACCAGTAATAACATTTAATCCAAATGGAAATACAACATTTGAGAAGATTCAGAGTAGTTTAGTAAAAGTGGAATCTGTAGTAGGATTAGCAAATGATGGGTTAAAATATTTATGGAGCCAAAAAGCAGAGGGAATTACAACAGAAGAGTTTTTACAAAGTTTTAGTAACAATCAAATTGTAACTAAAAATACAGGAAGCGGAATGTGGTATTTGTGGATATATGCAAAAGATATAGCAGGTGCAAATAAAATAGTAAGAAGCGAAGGGTTTAATTTAGATAATGAGATACCAAACGCACCTACAATACATTCAGATACAGCAACAGGAAGCGTTATAAGTGAATCATTAGAATTTACCTTAAGTGGAAGTACAAGTCCAAGTGGAATTGCAAGATATCAATATAGTTTAGATAATGGTATAAGTTGGAATAATGCAGATCCGACAGGAAAAGTAGTTATAGAAAAATCTGGAAGATATCAGATAAAGGCAAGAGCAGTAAACAATGTAGGTACAATTGGAAGAGTGTCAGATACTGCATTTGAGGTAACAATAGATAAATCACCTCTAAATGTTACAATCACACCTAATGAAAATGCTACATATAAAAAATCACAGTCAGCTAAAGTAATAATAGAAACAAACAATGAAATAGAAGTATCAAAATACTTATGGAGCCAAAAAGAAGAAGGTGTTGCAAAAGAAGAAATTACAGAGAATTTTGAAAGTGGAAATACTATAACTAAAGATACACAGAGTGGACCATGGTTTTTATGGGTATACATAGAAGACAATATAGGGAAACAAGTGTTACAAAGAAGCGGAGCATTTTATTTGGACAATGAAATTCCAGAAGTACCAATAGTAACAAAAGATGTAGACACAGAAAAAGATTTGGTAAATATTAATATTAGTGGAAGCTCAAGTCCAAGTGGAATTGCAAAATATCAATATAGCTTAGATAACGGAAAAACTTGGAACGATTTAGAAAAAGGAAAAACATTAGTATTAAATGAAATTGGAGATTATGAATTTTTAGCAAGAGCTGTAAATAATGTTGGTACAGAAGGTAAAACAACAAATATGGAAATAATAGAAGTAGTAACCAGAATTCCATTAATTCAATTTATACCAAATGGAAATAATAAATACGAAAATGAGCAATCTACAAAAGTAAGAGTTAGAAGTAGTATAGGAATAGATGAAAATAGCTTATATTACTTATGGACAACAGAAAAAGAAGGAATAACAGAAGAAAAAATCAAAGAAAAACTAACAAATGGTGACACTTTAACAAAGAATACAGACAGTGGAATTTGGTATTTGTGGATAATCGCAAAAAATGTGGATAACGAAGTAAAAATAGAAAGAAGCAAAGGATTTTACTTAGACAATGATAATCCAACAATAGAAGGTGTAGAAGAGGGAAAAACTTATGAAGAAGTAATTGTAACAGTAAAAGATAAAACAAGTAATGTTACAATAGAAGTATTAAAAGACGGAAGAGAATATGCTTATAGTACAGTCGTTGATGAAAACTTAAATAATAATGGAAATACATATAGTAGTGGAAAAAACGAAAATGTAAAAGAGAATTTAAATACAGAAAGTAACTCAAATATAAAAAATAATGAAAATGAAGAAAGCAATATAAGGAATAACTCAAGTGATAATAATTTAAGTGAAGAAAAAATGGCATTTACACAAAGAATAGCATTCAAGCAAAGCGGAATGTATCAAATAAATGTAAAAGATGAAGCAGGAAATATATCTAGTATAAGTTTTGTAGTACAAAATAAAGAAAAAGATATAACAGGACCTACTGCGACATTTACACCAAATGGAAATAAAAAGTACGAAAAAATACAAGAAACAGAAGTTAAATTAGAAGACCCATCTGGAGTAGATGAAGAAAGTATAATGTATTTTTGGACAAACTCAACCGAACCACCAGAAAAAGACAAATTCATAGAGAAATTTAAAAATGGAGATACTATAAGAAATGATAAAGACACAGGTAAGTTATATTTATGGATTTACGCAAAAGACAAAATTGGAAATGAAAGTATTATTAGAAGTGAGGCTTTCTATTTAGATAACTCTAAGCCAAATAAGCCAACAATTGATGCTAATGTTGATAATGGAGGCACTACAGACGAAGATGTAGTAATAGAAGTAATCGGAGGACAAACAGAAAGTAATATAGAACATGAATATAGTACAGATGGCGGAAAAACATGGAATAAAGTAGAAGATGGAAAAATTGTAATAACAGAAGAAGGTAAGACAACAATAATATTTAGAACAGTAAATGAAGTAGGAACATTAAGTGATACAACAGAACCATTTATATTCAAAATAAATAAAGAAACAACTACAGTAATTACAAATAATACAGTAGACAATACAATAGCTAAAAAGCCAATACCACAAACAGGGGTAAAGAATATAATATTAGTATTAATTAGCGTTTTAAGTATTTCAGCAATAATTATTGCTATACGTTACTGGAAAATAAAATAGTAGTTGAAATTGAAGTAGATGTTATGTATCTTAATTTAAGAATTATAGGAAAAACAGATATAATATTATTTAAAGGAATATAAATAATTATTCTATACTTGGATAAAAAACTATTCTATAAGGTAAATTGTAAAACTATTGACTAATTATTCTATAGGGTCAATTGAAAAGTTAAATACATTTTGAAAAAAGTAAATGCAATTATTCTATAATAGTATTAAAAATTTTGAAAAAGTGTTGCAATTGCAGCACTTTTTGTGTTATAATAATAAGCGTTGAAAAATACACACATATAGTTAGCATAAAATAGTGCTTGAAAAGCTCAAGTTGGTTTATGTGTATAAAGCTATATGGAGGAAATAACTAAAAGGAGGAATAGAAAATGTCAGTAGTTGCAATGAAACAATTACTAGAAGCTGGTGTTCATTTTGGACATCAAACAAGAAGATGGAACCCTAAAATGGCTGAATATATATTCCAAGCTAGAAATGGTATCCATATTATTGACTTACAAAAGTCATCAAAAAAATTAGATGAGGCTTATGATTTCTTAAAAAATCAAGCTGAAGAAGGAAAAACAGTTCTTTTTGTAGGAACTAAAAAACAAGCACAAGAATGTGCTAAAGAAGCTGCAGAAAAATGTGGTATGTACTATGTTAATCAAAGATGGTTAGGAGGAACTTTAACAAACTTCAAAACTATCAGAAATAGAATTAAAAGATTAACAGACATAGAAAAAATGCAAGAAGATGGAACTTTTGAAGTTTTACCAAAAAAGGAAGTAATTCTTTTAAAGAAAGAAATGGAAAAACTTGAAAAGAACCTTGGTGGAATTAAAGAAATGACAGAAATACCAGGAGTTATGTTTGTAGTAGATCCTAATAAAGAAAAAATAGCTATATTAGAAGCTAGAAAATTAGGAATACCAGTTATAGGATTAGTAGATACAAACTGCAATCCAGAAGATGTAGATTACGCAATTCCAGGAAATGATGATGCTATTCGTGCAGTAAAATTAATAATGGACGTTATGGCAAATGCAGTTATAGAAGGAAGACAAGGTGAGTCTATGGAACAAGAAGTAGATGAACAAGAACAAATGGCAGAAGATGCTAAACCAGAGAGTATAGAAGAGGTTGTAGCAGCAGAAGCTGAAGAAAATAAATAATAATAAAGGAGGCATTTCTTAAAACAAATTCTAGCTAGGGAAACAATAGTTTCAAAGTGTATAATTTGTTAAGAATGCCTTTTAAAATTAAATGGGCTAAAGGACATTTAAGCTAAAAAATATCCTGGATATAGAATGAAAATTATATAAAAAGGAAAAAAAGCTATATTAATAGCAAGAATAAATAATTGGGAGGTTTAAGTATGATTACAGCAAGTCAAGTTAAAGAACTTAGAGAAAAAACAGGTGCAGGTATGATGGACTGCAAAAAGGTTTTAACAGAAACAAATGGAGATGAAGAAAAAGCAATAGAGCTATTACGTGAAAGAGGAATAGCAAAAGCTGCTAAAAAGGCAGATAGAATAGCATCAGAAGGATTAGTTGCAGCATATGTATCTGAAGATAAAAAAGTGGGAGCAGTTGTAGAAGTTAATGCAGAAACAGATTTTGTTGCTAAAAATGAAGAATTTAAACAATTTGTTGCAGATGTTGTAAAACAAGTTGCAGAAAAAAATCCAGCAGACTTAGAAGATTTATTAGCACAAACATCTATTGCTGAACCAGACAAAACAGTTCAAGAAGTGTTAACAAATAAAATTGCAACAATAGGTGAAAATATGTCTATTAGAAGATTTGAAAGATTTGAGACAGAAGGAATGGTAGAAAGCTACATCCATGGAGAAGGAAAAATAGGTGTATTATTAGATATTACAGGTGGAGATGAAACTTTAGCAAAAGATGTTTGTATGCAAATTGCTGCTGCTAAACCAGAATATTTAGATAGAGAAGCTGTTCCATCTGAAAGATTAGAAAAAGAAATGGAAATACTAAAAGCTCAAGCTATGAATGAAGGAAAACCAGAAGCAATAGCAGAGAAAATAGTACAAGGAAGAATTGGAAAATTCTATTCAGAAATATGCTTAGTAGACCAAGAATTTGTTAAAGATCCAGATACAACTGTTGGAAAATTAGTTGCATCTAAAGGTGCTAAATTAAATGGATTTGCAAGATTTGAAAAAGGTGAAGGACTAGCTAAAAAAGAAGAAAACTTTGCAGAAGAAGTTGCAAAACAAATAAATGGATAATATAAAAAATATCTGAGGTGTATATACATCTCAGATATTTTTGTTTATATACTTTGGAATAATAGAGTATATATTAAAGTCTGTGTAAGTTTTACAACATATGTTTATATTTATTCATTAATCGTTGTAGATGTTTTACCAGTTCCTACTACTGACTCTTGTAGGGACCTCCATGTATTACAACCTATAATTCCATCTGCGTCTAATCCAACTTTTCTTTGATATTGTATAGTTGCATTTCTAGTTTGTACACCAAATACTCCATCCAATCCACCTGTTCTATAACCTAATGTATTTAAATTATCTTGTGCAATACATACATAAGCTCCTCTTGAGCCTTGTTTTATAAGAGGATATCCACCTGTACTACATGCTGGTGTTCCTCTTCGTTTATCAAAATGTAAATGATACATGCATAAAATAAAAAAATAATTTATGTTGGTATATTAATATATTTTAGGATAAATAGTAAGCTTAAAATCATCTTTGCTTTGTGGATTTATTTTTTCATATGTTACTTTTTCAATAACACTTTTTAATAATTGATTTTTTAATTCTATATTATTTGTCTCATAATATGCATCAATGACATTTTCTATTTTAGGAATTAATATTTCTTTACTATTCTTATTATTTAAAATCTTTTTTCTTTCATTTTCTAGATTAGTAATATTTTGTGTAATTTCTTTTATTTGATTTTTTAATATGTTGGAACGTTCTACAAATACTTCTTTTGTATATATGTCTTGCTCTAACAAATCATATGTTTTAGTTAATTGCATTTTTGTTTTTTCTAGTTCTTCGCAATAACTATTTATACTTTGTTGATTAAGGGCTAACAATTCATCTATATCACTATTGTCATTGTTAGTTAGACTTATTTTGTACTCATTAAGTAATAATTGTAATGATTGTAATAATCTATCTTCCACTATTTCTATATTGCTACCAACATTTTCTTTACATCTTCTACATAATATTCTTACATCGTCTCTATTTGAATATGCTACTCTTTCTAAAGATTTTCCACATAATCCACATTTTAATATAGAAGACATAGGATTTTTCAACGTATAATCTACTTTTGTACGATTATTTAAATTGCTTTCTCGTATGTTTTGCACTTTATTCCAAGTATTTAAATCAATTATTGGTTCATGTAATCCATCAACATATATAATATTTTTATTTTCATTTGGTACTCTTACAATTTTACTATTTACTACTTTTTTTGTTGTAGCTTTATCAATGTATTGTATTTTTCCTATATAAACTGGATTGGTTAATATATTAGTAATAGTAGATTTACTAAAAGTTAGACTTTTTCTAGGTTTAAATCCTAACTCTTTTAGTTTATTAGATATATAAGATAATCCTTTTCCATCAACATATAGCTGAAAGATTAATCTAATCATTTTAGACTCTTCAGGATTAATTTCTAAAGAATAACCTTTGCTTTTTAATTTATATTTATTATAGCCATATGGCGCTACAGAAGCTATAAATTTGCCCTCGTTTACACTACTTAATATTCCAGCATGTAATCTTTGATTTATCTTTTTATATTCTCTTCTAGACATAAATAAACCAAACTCAAAATACTCTTCGTCATATTCATTATTTGGGTCATATGTTTTAAGAGGTGTTATTATTTTAGTATTAGAAAATTGAAAAGCATTAGATACAATGCCTTGGTCTAAAGTATTACCTCTAGCAAGACGTTCAACTTCTATAACTAAGATACCTGTCCACATTCCATTTTCTACATCAGCTAATAATTGTTGCATAACAGGTCTTGAAGCAATAGTTTCTCCAGATACTACTTCTTTATAAAATTTACTTATTTTTATTCCTACAGAAGCGGCATATTCTTCTAGTCTTTTTTGATGTCTTATTAAAGTTTCTCCTTGACCTTGCAGTTCTGCTTCTGCATCTTTACGTGATTTTCTTAAATAAGCTGCATAATATTCCATATTAGTATTTATATTTTCTAGCATAATAAAAATACCTTCTTTCTAAAATTAATTTAATCTCTTGAAAAAAGGTACTTTTTTATGTTATAATTTATAACATAAAAGAACCTTATTTCAAGGATTTTTTTGTGGAATTAGATAAGTGGTTGTGCTGTGCGAAAACTCAAACACTTTCTAATTCTTTTTTTTATCAAAAGGGTCAATTTCGACACCTTTAAAATTATTATTTTAATTTTTTAATATTCGGTGCTTTAATATTTTTCTTTTTTCTAAAATCATTAGCATTTTCTTTTGTAACAACAGGTTTGCCAAGTTGTTTTTCTATATTTTCTCTTGTTTGTCCTGCAATACTACCTCCTGTTTTTGCATCGCTTTCAAGTTCATTAAATCCTTTAGAGTCATGACTTTTATGTAATTCGGTTGTAGTAACTTCAGCAAGAGTCATTAAAGCTAGTTCCATAGCTGACATATTATCTCTTAAATTTTGCTTATCTAAACCTTTTATATCCTTATGTTGTTGAGTAGTAATATTAAATGTTCCTTTGCTAATTTCATCTGTTAAAATAGCATAATCTTTAGTATTAGCTCCTCTATTTTTCCACTCGTTTGTTAAATTGTTTCTAGCTCCAATACCTTTTATTCGTGCATTTGTCCACTCTTCATCATAACCTTTTTTCAAATATGTTCGTCTAGCTCTTTCAATAGCAAGTGAAGGGTCGATAACTTCTTGTATTCTTTCTTCTGCTAACCTAGCAAACCATAACTTAAAAGGCTCTGCATTAGGAGATGGAATAGATTGAATTAACCTAAAAATAGTTTCTCTATTAGCACAGTCAGTTTGACGTAACTTTCCATCTTTAGATAACATTTTCAAACCGTGACAATTTGTCACACTTTCATTTCCCTCTTCATTTAAACGTTGTTTCAGTTTTCTCCAATAAGCACTAGAGTCTTTACTCTCAGTTAATATTTCTATAATATCAATTATAGAATAATACCATTCTCCATTATACATTTGCCTTCTTATTTTATTATTTTCAAACAAAACTAATTCTTTACTTTCTTTTATTTCATTATTTCCCATATGTTCTATTACCTCTAAAATTCTCTTTTTAATTGTTTTACTACTCCTACTATAATGATAGGAATTTTTTCTATTTCGTCTCTAGTATACATTACTGGTCCATAAGCTGGATTTAACGGTTGTAATACTATACCGTCATCTGTTTTCTTTACTTTCTTTAATGTACCTTCATCTCCATTTATTATAACAACAGCATATTCATTGTTTTCACAGTCATTTTGTTTTTTTATTATTACTATATCATTTTCAAGAAAAGTAGGAGCCATACTGTCTCCTTTTACTTTCAATGCAAAATAATCTTCTCCAGAACCAACCAAACTAGTTTCTACATCAACTGTACCTATCCAATTTTCTTGTGCTAGGTAATTGTAGCCTGCCTTGACTGTACCAAGAAGCGGAATAGGAGATACCAAATTGCCTATTAAATCAGTTTTTAATTTTTCTTTGTCTTCCACTAAGTCTGATTTTTGAATTCCAAAATAATTGGCTAGTAGCTGTATTTTGTCAATTCTAGGGTAAATATTTGCATTATACCAGTCAGTAAATGTAGAATATGGAATTTCTAAATCGCGACAAACATCATTTCTTGTTTTCTTATTTAATATCATATAGTACTGCAAATTTTTTGCAAAAATTTCTTTATTTCCTAAATCGCTCATTTCGACCTCCTGTCAACATTATACGACTTATCCGTAAAAAAATCAATATAAAAATAAAAAAAATACGGAAAAAACATTGACAACGGGAAAACCGTGATATATAATACGAATAATGAAACGGAAAAACCGTGAAGGAAAAGAGGTGAAAAAATGAAATACTCATTAAAAGCAATAAGGATAAACAAGGGAGAAACTCAAGAGCAAGCTGCTAAAGAAATTGGAATTAGTGTAGAAACTTTAGCAAATTATGAGAGAGGAATTACATATCCAGATATTCCAGTTTTAAAAAAAATAGAGGAACATTATAAGATTAATTATAATGATATTGATTTTTTTTGCAATGAATTAACGGTTAAACCGACAAAATAAGCACAGCACAACCTAAAAAGAGAGGAGATGAAAATATATGAAGATTGAAGAAATAAAACAAGAATTATTAAACGATAGAGAATTTAGAGAAGAATTACTTAAAAGATACAATGAAGATGATGAGCGATTTATAAATAAAACGCTAAAAGAGGCATCAAAGAACACGTTTGACACCTCTAAAAATTAAGAATTAATCCATTGATGGTATTGTTCTAACATAGATTTTGCGATTGCAACACTGAAATCTAATTGTTTTTCGCTATCATCACTATAATTTGATTTTGAAAGATATTTTGTTGAATTTAGAATTAACTGCTTGTTGTCAATACCAGATAAAAAATTATTAAAATCTTTATTCAATATAATTCACCTCACTTTCGAGGTAATTATATAAAAACAAAATAAAAAAGTAAAGAACAGCACAATCACAAGAAAAGAAAGGAGATGAAAGAATGGAAATAAGATTTCAAAATATTAATAAAGAACATTTAGAGCAAAGAAAAAAGTTAATAGAAGAATTATTAAAAGAAGATTTTTCAACAAAAGAATTAAATCAAGAAAATTTAATAGAAGCTAAAGAGATATTAAAAAAATATAAAGAAGCAGTTTCAGAAGATTGGAATAATAAACCTGTAAAAATAGCAATAGCAAATTCTAATGGAACAGAACTTGCTACAATTAAGTAATGATTATTCACTTAGTAATTTAATTGATTTAACAATATCGTTTAAAGAATAGTAATATTGAGCAGCTATATCATTTAAATCTTGTTGTTGAGAAGAAGTAAAATCACTATGCTTAATTATATTTTTTATTTCTTCCTTGTAGGCTTCAATGTTACTTTCAAGATAATTGTGTATATCTGATTTTGAAGATATGTTTTCAATATCCATATAGTCACCACCTTTCTAAATAAGATAGGTAGATTATATAAAAACAAAATTAAAAAGTAAAGCACAGCACAATCACATTAAATAAATAAAAACAAGAAAGGAGGACTAGCAATGTGAATAAGCTAATAAAGAGGTGTCTGTATGATAATAAAAGAGTTTAATTTAGAAAATACAAAAATAGCAATAGATAATACATATTTAGCAAAGACAGAGGAAGAAAAAGAAAATATATATCAACAATTTAATAAAATAGCATGCAAAATTTTATGTGAAGGGAAGTGAGAAAAAATGAGTAAAAGACAAAAGATATATTGCAAGGTAGGACAAGTAGTATGCGAAGGCTTAGGAATATTAGCAATAAATGCAGTATTTATAGGAATGTTTGCTTTATGGCTATTAGGATATTAAAAGGAGGTAAAAATAAATGCTTTTTAGAAAAAAGAAAGAATTAGAAAGTACTATAAAAGCAAGAACTAAAGCATTAAAAGAGGCAGAGAATAGAGTAGTTGAATATAGAAGCTTATTTAATAAAGTAAGTGAAGAAAACAAGATATTAAGAAACTTTTATGAAGAAGTAAGTTATCTAGTAACTTCAAATACATATAGAGCAGATAGTATTATTTTAAATAGAATAAAAGAACTGGTAAAGGAGATGTAAAAATGGATAAGTATGACAAGCTTTATATTTGGCACATAGTAACTTTGGCAAGAATAAAATGCAAGAAAAAAGAACTAGATACAGTCGCTAAACAAATCTAGTTCAAATGAATTTAGTAAATCAATTCTTTAATATTATATAACAAAAGTTTAAAAAAATCAAGGAGGAAAAAATGGGAGAAAAAGAAATAAAAAATCTAGTCAAGAAAATATTAAAACAAATAGGAATACAAATTAACTTTAAAGGATTTCACTATTTACAAACATTAATAGCAGTAAGTATCAATAAAGATTTTAACATGAATGAATATAAGATAGTAGCAGCAAGGCATCATACAACAGCAATTAGTGTAGAAAGAGCAATAAGATACATATGTGATACACAGCAAGAAAAGTTACAGAAATATTTTGAAACAGATTACAAAATTACAAATAGTGTTTTGTATGAACTATTACGAGAAAAAGTTTTAGAAGAAATAGACCAGTTCAATATGAAACAAGAGAATTTGACAAATTATGTCGCAATGTAGACATTTTAGAGTAAGAAGTAAAAAGTATCAAAAGTATTTTTATTGCTTAAAACTAAAGAAAAAGATAGATGTGGAAAAGTGTTCAACTTGTGAATACAAAGATTACAAAACACAAAAAAAGTTGAAAGCAAGAAGTAAAAGAATAAATAAACTAGAGAGAAACAGAACAAGTATATTAACAAATGATGAAGAACATTGTTTTTTATGTAATAGAAAAATCAAACAAGTAAATAGACATGAAATTTTTTTCGGTAGAAATAGAAAACAAAGCATGAAATATGGATTAGTAGTATATCTGTGTGACGATTGTCATACAATAAGCAATTTGTCAGTACATAATAATTATTTTACAGATTTAAAACTAAAACAGTCAGGACAAGCAGCATTTGAAAAGAAATATAGTCATGAAGATTTCATGAAAATATTTGGAAAAAATTATTTATAGGAGAAAATTAACATCTAAGGCTAGACAGGATTTTGTCTAGCCTTGTTTGGAAAGGAGCAAAAGAAAAGTGTCAGATAATAAAAAATATTATTATTTAAAATTAAAAGAAAACTTTTTTGACAGTGAAGAAATGATTATTCTACAGAATATGCCAGATGGATATTTGTATTCAGATATTTTAATGAAATTATATCTAAGAAGTTTAAAAAATGCAGGAAAGTTAATGTTTAAAGACTTGATACCGTATACACCATCGGCATTAGCACAGGTTGTAAGACATCAAATAGGAACAGTAGAAAAAGCATTACAAATATTTCAAGAATTAGGATTAATAGAGATATTAGACAATGGGGCAATATATATGCTAGATATACAAAACTTTATAGGAGAGAGTAGTACAGAAGCGGATAGAAAGCGAAATTATAGGGCTAAAATACAGAAAGAAATAAAAGTATTAGGACAAACGTCGGACAAATGTCCAGACAAAAATCCACCAGAGATAGAGATAGAGAAAGAGATAAATATAAATAATAATATATATGGTCAAGATGACCTTGACCAAAAGGAACAAGAAAAATTTACAAAACCTTTGTGGGAAGAACAATTTGAGAAATTTTATAAAGATTATCCTAAAAAGGTCAAAAAACAAGATGTGAAAAAATGGTTTAAGAAAAACAAGCCAAGTAGTGAATTGTTTAGTTCTATGATGAGTAGTTTGGAACAATTTAGGGGAAGCAAGGATTGGTTGAAAGAAAAAGGTCAATATATTCCTTATCCTAGTACATGGCTTAACCAAAGGCGTTGGGAAGATGAAGTGATGACTAAAAAACAAGAACAAACAAAATATGAAGAAGTGAAACTAACAGAAGAAGAATATTTGGAAAAGCTTAAAAATGGAGGAAAAAGGTATGGATAATGAAGAGGTTGAAAAAGCAATGCTTTTTTACATTATTTTTGGGAAAGAACAATTTGATTTAACAGAGAAAGATTTTATAAATCCGACAAATAAAAAAATTATACAAGCAATAAATAAACTAAATGCTAAGAAACAAGACGTAAGCATGCTAACAATAGAAAATGAAATAAATGAAAATGATAAAAAAATTCTAACATATCTATCAACATTAGGAGATTTTATAAGTGGCAGTAACTCAGAAACTATTTATAAAATTTTAAAAGAACATACAAAGAAAAGAGAATTAATTAGCTTAACGAGCAAAATAAAAGATGAAATACAAACAGAAGATAATATAGATTTATATATAGAAAAAGTTATTTCTGAGTTACAAAATATAGAATTTCAAACAAAAAAAGAAGAAGATTTTACTAGTCAAGTTATAAAAACAGTCAGTTTAATAGAAAGAAATATAACTAAAGAAAAAGATTACAGCTTTTATACAGGATATTTTGACTTAGACGCATTAACAGATGGCTTACATGAAGGAGAATTTACTGTAATTGGAGCAAGACCACGGAGTTGGAAAAACAACATTTGCGTTACAGCTAGCTGAAAAAATAGCAATTAAAAATAAATCTGTAGTATATGTAAGTTTAGAAATGTCAGATGAACAAATAATACAAAAAATATTATCAAAAAGAACAAAAATAAATTCTAGAAAAATTAGAAATGGAGACTTAGATGATGAAGAAATGACTAAAGTATCTTTAGCATGTAGTGAAATTACAGAAATTCCAATTAATATATTAACAAAAACAAATACAATACAGCAAATAGAAATAGAAGCAAGAAGAATGAAAAATAGAAAAAAATTAGACTTATTAGTTATAGATTATTTACAACTAGTCAGAAATATAGGAAATTTTAAAAGCAGAGAGCAAGAAGTAGCAGATATTTCTAGAACATTAAAATTATTAAGTTTAGAACTTGAAATACCAATCATTGCACTTTGTCAGTTAAATAGAAATGCAAGTAAAAATGAACCAACGCTAGCAGATATAAGAGAAAGTGGAGCAATAGAACAAGATGCAGATAATGTAATTTTTTTATATCCACAAGAGGAAGATAATAACAATATTATAACAGTAGATTTACAAAAGCAAAGAGCAGGAAACACAGGATCATTTAAATTGAAATTCAATAAAATAAATAGCGAATTTATTAATATAGAGAGGTAAAAAAATGCTAGAAATAAATAAAGAACAATTATTAGCATTTGACAATGTTAATAGAGCAAGAATACTCAAGTATATTGTTTTAGGATTAATAAAATATACAGGAGAAAGGAGAACGAATGAAAGAACTAGCAATAGAAAAATACTTAAACTCACATGAATTTAAAACAAGAGAACAGTTGCAAGAAGAAACAGGATTATGTGATAGAGAAATAAGAAAACAAATAAGTGAATTAAAAAATAGAAGAGTAGTTATATATAGCAGTAGTAGAAGTGGATATAGATTAGCAAAAGAATATAAAAGCATGTCGAACCAACAAAGAGAAGAAGAAAAAAGACAAATAGAACATAGCTTAAATGATAAAAAGTCAAGAGTAAAAGTATTAAAGAAACAGATGAGAAAAGACATAGCATATTTAAAAAAGGCAGAACAGATAGAGCTAGAAGAACAAAATTATAATCATATACCAAGAATAGATTAAAAAGGAGAAATTATGAAAGATAAAACAAAGTATTATAGTAAAGAAACATTTAAACAAGAAAAGAATATAGAACTAACAATAGTATTGATATGTGTATTCTTAATACGGATTTATAGCAGGATATATATGTATGAATAGTGCAATAGAAGATAGACAAGAGATAAATATAGTAGAAAGCGAGGAAAAGGAATGATAATAGTAAATCAAGCTAAAGATATGATAGTGAATTTTAACACTGTTGAAAGCATTGATATAGCAGGAGATTTAGATGGAACTGGAAAACTGCCACATGAAATATATTGTGAGACAAATAGTAAAAGAGAAAAACTCGGAACTTATTCAACAGAAGAAAGAGCAAAAGAAGTATTAAAAGAAATAGTAAAAGAATATTCTAGTTATTTAAAACTGGATGGAGGACCTGCAATTTTACAAGGACAAATGGATATACAACCTAATATATTTAATATACCAAAAGTATACAAAATGCCAGAAAAATAAAAACGAAGGAGGAGTGAATTATGGCATTTGATTTAGATAATGAAGAACTAAGAGCAACAAGAAAGTTGCATAAAATAAATGATGATTTATATGAAGAAACAAGCGACAAAAATAGAGAAAAATACACAATAAGATTAACAGACGAAGAATATAGAAAAGTAATTGAAAATGCACAAAAAGATATTACTGAGCAAAAAGACAAGAGAATAAAAGAATTAGAAAAAGAACTAGAGAAAGCTAATAGACAGCTAGATTTAGATTATGTAGACGACAATTACATACCAAAACAAAAAGTAAAAGATAAGATAGAAGAATACAACAAAAAAATGGAAGAAGACGTTGGACATCCAAACTGGATAATAGTAGATAAAATAGTAATAAACGTTTTACAAGAACTTTTAGAAGGAGGTAAATAAAGAGATGAATAATTATGGTTATGCAGTAATAACTACAGAAGAATATAAATCACTTATTGAAGATATAAATAACAAAAAAGAATGTATTAGTAAATTAAACAAAATTAATGAAGAAGAAAATAAAAGATATAAAATTTTTGAAAATTTATTTCTCAAAAGATTGATGAAAAACGAAGAATATTATTTAGAGGACATGAAAAACGTTGATATTACAGATTATAGTTATCTGCAATTGTTTAATGAATTTTTAAAAATTGGAATAGATGACATGAACTATATAAATTCAAAAATTCATGAATTAAAACACAGATATGATATTCAGATATCAGAAGGAGTTAAGGAAAATGAAAGTAATGATTAGTCAACCTATGAGAAATAGGACAGAAGAAGATATTAGAGAAGAAAGAAAACATAAAGGAGGACAAGCAATGAATAAAGAACAAGAAGAAGCAATAGAACAATTAAAAACACTTCAAGGAGATATAGAAACAGTATTATCTATGCTACAAGAACAGCAAGAAGAAAATAAAAAGAAAGATAAGATAATAAATGAAATGGCAAGATTTATAACAAATAAAGATATTGACGAAGATATATGCAGATACCAAGTAGTTGAACATTACAAAAATGAAGAATATGGAGTAACTACAGATGTATGTATTAATTGCATAAAACAATATTTTGAAAGAAAAGTAAAGGAGTGGAGAATTGAATAAATTATATTTTTTAAAAGAAAACAAATATATTCGCTTAAAAATAGATAGACCAACAATGCTATTTAGAGCAAGTATATCAATTAACAAATATTGTTGGAATGAAAAAGAGAACAGATATTATGAAATAAACTTTATGACATTTCACCCTTATGATTATAAAGATGAAAAAGAAGCTTTAGAAAAAGCTAAAAATTGGTTAGAGATTGAATTAAAAAAATTTCAAGAAGGATTAAATGAAAAGGAGTATTCAGTAGCTTAGTTAGATAAAGCATTAGCCTTCTAAGCTAGTGGTCAATAGAACGAAATATTGAAAAAGGAGTAAATATGGATATTAAAGAAAGATATATAAGTAAAAAAGAGTATCTAAAAAGAGATGATAGTAATGTTGGTTATGCACTTTATGTTCAAGACAATATCAAAAAAGATGATTATGCAAGGCTTAACGTAGGAGAAATGGTGAAAGTAACAGGAATAAGAGAAAATCAAGTAAATAAAAAAGCTATTTATTTTGAAGCATATGATGAAAATTGGTGTGATAGTGCTGCAGTAGAAAACTTTTCAGAAAACATAATAGACTTAATAGAAGTAGGAGATATAGTAGAATATCAAGTTAATTCTTTAAGTAAATTAAAAATTGGTAGAGTAAAGAGCTATAGAGATGCTAGAAGTAATAAAGAATATTTAGGTGTTGAGGGATTTGATATTACAAAAATATATATAAAAACAATACTAACACATGAACAGTATAATGCAAATTGCTATAAAGTGAGGTGAAAAAGTAAGATGATTGATAAAAATAATCACAGTAAAATAATATTAGATTTATGTGGAGGTACTGGTTCCTGGAGTAAATATTATAAAGAAAATGGCTATGACGTAAGAATTATAACATTACCAGATTATGATGTGTGCCAATACGAACCACCTAAAAATGTTTATGGAATATTAGCAGCTCCACCTTGTACAATGTTTAGTATAGCTAGAAATGATAAAACGGCAAAAAAGCCACGAGATTTAAAAGGTGGAATGGAAATAGTAAATGCTTGTTTAAGAATTATACATACATGTTTATATGAAAACTATAGAGTTGGACAAGGACTACATTTTTGGGCATTAGAAAATCCTTATAGTGGATATTTAAAAAGATTTTTAGGTAAGCCAGCATTAGTATTTGACCCTTTTGAATATGGAGACCCTTATACTAAAAAAACTGCTATATGGGGAGAGTTTAAAGAACCAAAAAAGCACATAGTAAAACCAAGAAAATACCAACATAATTGTGGTGCCAGGGATTTTGTAAGTTGTGTAGAACATTTTGCGGATTTAAAACAAATTCCAGAAGGATATTTAGAAAAGACAGGTTTAAGTAAAAGAACAGTACTAAGAAGTATGACTCCACTACGGATTTGCAAAAGCTTTTTATGAGGCGAATAAATAGATTAAATTGCTATAAAATGAAAGGAGAATAGAATGTTTAAGATAACCAAATCATTAGAATTATTAATTGCAATACTAAAAGAAATTAATAGAAGTATAAAAGAATTAAAAGAAGATTTAAAACCAGAATGGAAAAAAATTTCAGCAAATATTGATGAAATTTCTAATTTATCTGTTAATATATCAAACTTAGAAAGTAATATATACACAAAAGAAGAAACAGTAAAAGCAATAAATAAAGAATATGATTATAGAGAAGAATATGAAGAATGTAAAGATGAAAATTATGCTTTATTAGAACTAATAGAAAAATATTGCAAGTATGATGATAAATATAAAGTGCTAGATTTATTTAATGAAATAAATGATAGATATATAATAGATAAAAGATAAAATAACAAACTTAATATAAAAAAGTAGTACAAGTCTATAAAAAAAAGTATAAAAATAGAACTATTTTATAGTTAGGAGGAAATAATATGCCAAATTGGTGCAAAGGAAATTTAAAAATAAGAGGTAAAAAAGAAAATATAATTAAATTTTTAGAAGAAGGGACAAGTTTATTAGATGGTTTATGGGAACCAAAAGAAATAAAACCTGAAATAGAGATAAACGATTGTGACGAAATAGAAATAAAAAATCTTGATAAATTAAAAGGGATAGATCATTTATACATAAAAGGAACACACAGAAATTTTATAGTTCCAGTAGAAAATGAAATATATATATATGATATAGATGAAAAAGAACAAATAATTTGTCTAGAAAATTTTAAAGCAGCATGGGGAATTGATGCAGATGCATTAAGAGTAATTTCTGATAGATATGATATTGACATTAAGATATATGCTTTTGAAGCGGGGATGGAATTTAATCAAGATATAGAAATTATAAAAGGCAAGATAATTAAGGACGATGAAATAAAATTTGAAAATTATCAATGGGAATGCATAGAGCCTAATTTAGGAGGATAGAAGGAAGCATGAGAGATATAAAATTTAGAGGGAAATTTTTAGATGATACAAGTGAATGGTTATATGGAAATTATGTTTATATAGAAGATGATGTTTTTCATCATAAAATAGCAGATAAAAGTGGATTGTTATTAGATATAGATATAAATACAATAGGACAATATACACGGACTAAAAGATAAAACGGAAAAAGAAATATACGAGGGAGATATAGTAACTGGTACAGATTATCCTTTTATAGATGAAGGAAAACAAAATTATATCGGAATTATAGTGTTTTATGATGATGCTGCTAGTTTTGGATATGAATATCAATGTGTTAGAAAGAATAAAAGAGGAATATCTAATGGAATAAATAACGAATTTGAGGCTAATGAGAATTTAATTTGTGAAAATTTAGAAGTAATAGGCAATATATATGATAATCCAGAATTATTAAAAAAAGGAGAATAGCATATGAAAACATCAAAAGAAGAAAAGCTAGAAAAAGCATTATATAATTGGATAGATGCAAATGATGTAGTAGAAGAAGATATAACTAGTATGATAGAACGGACATAATATAAGTAAATCAAGACTAGCAACACATATAAGTGACAGTAAACAAAAGCTAAAGAGATTGGAGTTATTATTAAAAGAATGGTAGGTGGACAAATGAAAAAAGAGCAATTGATATTATTATTAAAGCAATATAAAGAGAATAACGCAAAATTAAAACTAAGACTAAGAGAAAAGGAAAGCTTATTGAGAAAATTAGAGCATTTAAAAGAAGTAGATGTAAGTTCAAGTCCTACAGAGTTAAACGGAGACATACATAGTAAAAACAAAATAGGAGATAGAACAGGAAATAATGCTATAGATAATATAGAGACAGAAGCGGAAATAAGAGAAAAAATAAAAGAATTAGAAGAAGAAATAACAGAATTAACAATGATGACTGAAGAAATTGATATAAGACTTGAAGCATTAAAAGATAAAGAAAAAGTAGTATTAAAAGCATATTATATAGATGGCTGTACATATGAAGATATAGGAAATAGAGTATATTATGAACTTTTTGGGCAGACTAGATCAGAAAAAGCTATACAAAAGATAGTAGAAAAAGCAACAGCAAAAATTATTAATTTATAGGAGGAAGTATGAAAGATTTAAAAATATTTACTGACAATATTGAACAAGAGGCAGTAGAACAAATTAACTTATTATTAGAGCAAGAACCATTTAAAAATTGTAAAGTAAGAATAATGCCAGATGTTCACGCAGGAAAAGGTTGTGTAATTGGTTTTACAGCAGACTTAGGAGACAAAGTAATACCTAATATAGTAGGAGTAGATATTGGATGTGGTATGTTATGTGTGGAATTAGGAAAGATAGATTTAGATTTAGAAAAATTAGATAAAACAATCAATGAAAATATACCAGCGGGAAGAAATATAAGAGAACAAAAGCTTATAAATTTTGATAAAATAAATGATTTATATTGCTTAAGAGAATTAAAAGAAACTAAAAAATTCAATAGAGCAATAGGAACATTGGGTGGGGGAAATCATTTTATAGAAATAGATGTAGATGAAGAGGGTAATAAGTATTTAGTAATTCATACAGGTAGTAGAAATTTAGGAAAGCAAGTAGCAGATTATTATCAAAACTTAGCAATAGAATTATGTTCTGGTAAAAAAGAAATGTTTAAAAGAAAAGAAGAAATAATAAAAACATATAAAGAGCAAGGAAGAAAACAAGAAATACAGAAAGCATTAAAAGAATTAGAAGCGGAATATAAAGAAAACAAACCAAACTTGCCGAACGAGTTATGTTATTTAGAAGGCAAATATAGAGAAATGTATTTACATGATATGAGGATATGTCAAACATATGCAACAACAAATAGAGCCAATATAGCAAGACAAATATTAATTAATTTAAAAATGGAAACAAATTTACCATATATTGAGACAATACACAATTATATTTCTTTTGACGATAACATAGTAAGAAAAGGTGCAATAAGGGCAAATAAAGGAGAAAGAGTAATAATACCTATTAATATGAGAGACGGAAGTATAATAGCAGTAGGAAAAGGTAATGCAGACTGGAATAATTCAGCACCACACGGTGCAGGAAGATTAATGTCAAGACATAAAGCAAAAGAAATATTTAATTTGGAAGAATTCAAAGAAAGCATGAAAGATATTTATTCAACAAGTGTAGTAGAAGAAACAATAGATGAAGCACCGTTTGCATATAAACCGATGCAAGAGATAATAGATAATATAAAAGATACAGTTGAGATAGAAAGAATAATAAAACCGATATATAATTTTAAAGCTAAAAATTAAAATGTCGCATTTTTTAGGTAAAAATTAGGTATTTTTTATGTAGAAATGTATTTTTAACTATATTATAATTATAATAGCAATAAATGATACAGTCGAACTCGAGAGAGTTCAAGCCCAAGACTGTACATTATTATTACCCAAGTGCAAACTACAATGTCATGTAGCTTGGAATTATCTGATAAGTAGTCAGCTAAAAGGATACTTTTAGAAGGTTGCTTTCTATACATAGAACTTATGAAATATGTGTAGAGAAGAGGTAAAACTCAAAACTAGATAATGTGCAGATATTTATCGTTTAATAAAATACTAGAGTTGTCGTAGTCGCAATAGACGGTACAGTGTACAATAAGCCTGCAACTCATATCTAGCAAATATGAAGCAATGTAGGTAATGCTAAACAAGACTATTTCTCGTGAATACTCTGTAAAGAGGATATAAGACATAACTAGGTTAAAGTAGCCCAATACGAGATAATTGGATTTAGGTTTGATTATCGATGCATTCGATAAAATGAAAAAATTCTGAATGATGGGTGAAATTTGCAAGTAAACATTCTTGCACGAGCTTTGAAAGGGGCAAGAAGTATAAAGGTCGCAACTTTATGCTCAGACTTGTCTTCTCGGTGATTGAATAATTAAAAAGATAAATATTTGTAAGACGAAGGTCTAATAATTTGCTAATATATTGCGATTGTGGAGAACCAGATATCTCGCTAGTCTCATAAACTAGAGAAAGCTAGTGCAATTCTAGTCATCGCAACCAAACGGCTAAGAATAAATATATAAAAAATGCCATTCTATATTATTTGTGTGTGGGATCTTATCAAAAGGTCGTAAAGAGTCTTATAAAAGGCTCTTTTTTTTATATTTAAAGGAGAAATAAGAAATGGGAAATGAAAAATTTTTAGAATTATGTAAAAAAACAATAATAGATTATTTTAATAATAGAACAGATAAAACAGATAAGTTTGAGATAACAGAAAAAGATGTTTTTATAGTTTGGAGTTGTAAAACACTTCAAAACAACAAGGCATTAGTAAGCACAACAGTATCAGATGGAATGTATTACGAACTTACTTATAATGGAGATAAAAAAGAATTGTATTTAGATGCTTATAAAAAATGGGAAAATAAATGCATAAAATTAGATTAGTTTTCAACAATCACTAACTATGTAATATATAGTTAAAGAATTGTGAAATAAATGTGTAGTGGTGGAATAGACATATTACGTTTAGTGCGTGATATGGTAAAACTAAACGGCGATGAGCACCAACGTCGCTGAATGGTAATAGTAGACACTGTGCGGTGCAGAATAACGCGCGAAATAGTGGCGGAGATATCCCAGAGTAAGTAAAGCTCAAAAGTTATTCATATAAGGTGCAAATCCTTATCTATACAATTAATATATAATTTACTATTAGGAGAAAATAAATGAAATTATGTGATACATGTAAAAATACTACATGTGAAAAGAAATTAATAATAGTAGAAAATAATAATTTAACAATAATAAAATGTTTAGACTATAAAAAAGACAATAGTAAGATACAAGGATATAAAAAGCAGTTAAATAGAACTGCAAAACAACAAGATACATTGATGAAGTTAAATATACAGAAGGAGAAATTAGAATGAAAAAAGAAAATTTAATTAGTATATTTGATACAGCTAAATTATGCAAAAATGACATAGCAGTAGAAGTAACAATACCAGGACAAGAAACAACAGAAGTAATAATTAATCGATATGAGAATTTAGATAATAAATTAGAATTTTATAAAAAAGCATATGATGAGAATTGCATACATTGCATGAATAAAGATGTAAAAATAGTAAATGCTTGGTGTGTAAACTTCTTTAAATATTATGATGAAAGAAATGGGGAAATATTCACTACTACTGACTAAAAAGAGTAAGTATGAAGACAAAAGATTTATTTAAAGAATACAAAGAAAATATATGTATACATTGTATACATCATAATACAGACTATAATGAATGTGACATAAGACTGAAAATTGATGAAGAAGCAGGATGTGTAAATTATAACTGTAATGAGTATGAAAGAAAATTGCACAAATAATAAATTATTAAAAAACAGAATAATTAATAAAATTCTATACAAAAATTATGATAATAGTATATAATCTTTTTATAATTATTATAAAAGGAGAATATATTATGGAATTTAAAGTAAAAGGAACAAGCTATGAAAATGAAGATGGCAAGAATAGGCAAAAGATTATTCAAGAAGTAATTAATACTTATATTGATAATGAACAAATTTATGCAGATGAATTATATGATGGTAATACAAATAAAGATATTAAAGACTATGATCTAAAAGTGTCAATTTATGAAGGTATTAGTTTTCCAGCAAAATTAAAAAAGAGCAAATATAAAGATGAAGATTGTATAGAAGTATATTTAATTGATTATTATAAGAATAAACAAAAAGTAGGATATATTCCAAAAGAGTTAGTGCATACAATTTGGAATAGTGTTGACGAAAATGAAGAAATTCCAGTTGAAATAATTGGAGGAAAATATAAAGAATATGATATATTAGAAGAAAAAGTAATTACAAATGATGTAGGCTCATATGGAGTCAAAATTGAATATATAACAGATGAAGAAAGAGAAAAAAATAAACTAAAACGAAAAGAATTAGAGCAAAAAATATTAAAAGAAAAAGAAAATAAAAAAAACAAAGAGATAAGAGAAGTAATAATCGAATTAATAATATGTATTTTTTTAGGAATATTTGGAGTGCATAAATTTTATAAAGGAAAAATAAAGATAGGAATCTTATATTTATTTACTGGAGGATTATTTGGAATAGGCTGGATAATAGATACAATAAAATTAATAAACAAATTAATAAAGATAAAAGCACAATGAAAAGTGCTTTTTTATTTTGCATAAAAGGAGAAGTGATATAAATGCAAGCAATAATAATTACATCAATAATATGTGTAACTATATTAATCATATATTTTAAAGGAAAAGATAAATAATGTTAAAGAGCTGTCAATATTGCGGTAAGATACATGATAGTAGATATATATGTAAAGAAAAGCCAAATAAAAAGAAAGAAATAACAGTAGCAGATAAATTTAGATGGACGAGTTTATGGCATAAGAAGAGAGAAACTATAAAGAAGAGAGACTTATATTTATGTCAGATATGCATTAGAGAACTATATAATACAGTAACAAAGTATAACATGAAAGAACTAAGTGTACACCACAACATACCACTAAATGAAGACTACAATAAAAGATTAGACAATGATAACTTAATAACTGTATGTAGTTATCATCATGAAATGTGTGAGAGTGGAGAGATATCAAGAGAAGAAGTACAAAGAATAATAAATGAGCAAGAGAACAAACAGTCATGATAAGCTTATTGCTATATAAGATATTGAGAATGAAAAAATGTATTTGTAGTCCAAGCGTTGCAATTTATTATAATGAAATTATATTACTAATAAAGAACAATCCCCCCTGCCTGTATTAACAAAAAATAAAAATTAATTTTTACACCCACACGCACCCTTCGCTTAAAAAAAATTCCCACATCAGCATAATTCAATGATAGACGAAAGGAGATGAACAATATGCCAACACCACCAAAGCCATTTGAAGTATTAAAATCTGAAAAAAAATCACACAGGACAAAGGCAGAACTCAAGAAAAGACAAGAGGGAGAGAAGTCTTTGAGTACAGATATAAAGCTAAAAGAAAGAAAAGAAGTAAAACAAAACCAAAATGCTCACAAAGAGTTTAAAAGAATAGAAAAATTATTAAAAAATATAGATAAAAATGATGCAATTTACGAAGCTGTTATAAATAGATATTGTTTACTCCAAGCAGAATGTTTTGACTTAGAAGAAAGAAGAGAAGAATGTTACAACTTAATTTTTAGATTAAGAGAGGAAGAAAAAGAATTAATAGAAGAACTAAAAGATAGAGATGGTATAGAAGAATTAATAGATTACAAATTAGAATATGCTAAATCACTTGCAAAGATGATGAGTTCTATGTTAGCAATAGATAAACAAATACAAAACAAAAGAAAAATGTTATTGGATATTGAAAAAGAAAATGTCATGACAATAGCATCTGCATTAAGATGTATACCAAAAAAAGAAGATAAAACAACGAATAATCCACTTTTGAAAGTATTACGAGGTGAAACATAATGTTATTAGAAAAATCCGAAAAATACGCTAAAAATTGTATATCTGGAAAAGAGATAACTACTTTCGAAGTAAAAAAACAGTGTGAGTGGTTTTTAGAAGACATGGAAAAACAAAACAATGACTATTATCCATATTATTTTGATACAAAACAAATAGAAATAATAGAAGGCGTGTTAAAACTATTAAATTTTGCAACAGGATTACATATTGTTGGCAAAAGTGTTTACGAAGGTTTGAAAGATTTTCAAGCTTTTTTTATTGCTAATATTTTTGGGTGGAGATACAAATCAGATTCGAGAAAATTTAGATATAGAGAAGTCGATTTATTTATTCCGAGAAAGAATTCAAAAACATTCTTAGCAGCATTAATAATAATAATCTTAATGCTTACAGAAGATGACTATTCGGAATTTTATTCTATATGTCTTGATAGAGATTTAGCAGGAGAAGTAAAAAAAGCAATATCACAGATATTAAATGCAAGTCCATCTGTATTAGAATATTTTAATATACCTAAAACACTAAGTGGAAGAATGGAATGTACCTTAACACACTCATTCTACCAACCAAGAACAGCAGAAGCTAATCGCAATAACTCGATTAGACCAAGTGCATTTATAGCAGATGAATATGGTGCAATGAAAGATAACGCAAATGTTGAAGCAATGCGTTCAGGACAATTGAGTGTTAGAAACCCATTAATGTTTAAATTGACAACAGCTTATGCAGAAGATAAGTCAATAATGCTTGATGAGTTAGAATACTTAAAAAAATTTTATAAAGGTTTAGAAACTGACGATAGATTATTTGCACTTGTATATTATGCAACAGAAGAACATTTATGGGATGACATTGGATTACAAATGGCAAACCCATTAAGAATAGAAGAAAATTACGAAGAAATAAGAAGAGCAAGGAAAAATGCATTAGCTAAACCATGCGAAAGAACAGAATTTTTAACTAAAAATATGAATTATTTTATGCCTTCGAACTCAGGAGAAGAATTTATCACGATAGATAAATTAAGATTATGTAAAAATACAAGAGGAATATTTGATTGGAATGGTAAAGATGTATACGTGGGAATAGACTTGGCAATGACAAATGATAATACAGCAGTTTCAATGGTAACTATAGAAGATGATATGATATTTGCAAAATCATGGGCTTTTATACCAGCTGAGAAAATAGAGGAAAAAAACAGAAGAGAAAGAACAGACTATAGGAGATTTATAGAAGAAGGAAGTTGCTTTGCATGTGGAGACGAAGTGGTTTCTTATGAATTTATTGAAAACTTTATAATGAATATAGAAAGAAAATATGGAGTTCATATAGTTCAAATAGCTTATGATAGATATAATTGTATATCAACTGCAAATAAATTAGAAAGTGCAGGATATCAAACTGTAGAAGTAAAACAACATTCAACAATATTACATATGCCTACTAAATGGCTACAAGAACACATTTTACAAAGAAAATTTAGTTATGATGGGGATAGATTATATGAAATAAATTTTCAAAATGCAAGATGTGTTGAAGATAATAATTTGAATAAGTATGTAAGCAAAAAGAAATCAAACGGGAAAGTTGATATGGTAATGAGTACAATAGATGCATTATATTTGTTACAACAAGAAATATTAAATGAAGACAATTTTGTATGTCAAAGTTTTTAGGAGGTGAAAAAAGTGAAAATAAGAAACATTTTTAAAAGAAATATAAAAAATGAAACTAAAAAAGAAACAATACTTGATGAAAACTCAATAAATGATGCAATACTAAAAACTTTGATAGCAGGCGAAGAAATAGATAGAGAGAAAGTTTTAATGATTCCAGCTGTTTCAAGTGCAGTAGGATTGATTTGTGATTCTTTTGCAATGATACCATTTAAATTATATAAAAAAACTACAAAAGATGGAAAAAAAGAAACTACAGAAGTGGAAGATTGTAGAGTGAATATTATAAACTATGATACTGGTGATACATTAGATGGATTTCAGTTCAAAAAAGCTATTGCTGAAGATTATTTGCTAGGAAAAGGTGGATATGCATATATCAACAAAAAAAGAAACAGTTTTATTGGACTTAATTATGTACAAGAAAATAAGGTTTTGTTCGAAAGAAATACAGATGCAATATTTAAAAATTATAACATATTGATTGATGGTAATACATACAGGCCATATGATTTTCTTAAAATACTTCGAAACACTAAAAATGGAGCATATGGAATTGGATACACTAAAGAAATAAGTAAAAGTTTAGAAACAGCTTACAAAAGAATAATATATGACTTAGAATTAATGAGAACAGGTGGAAATAAAAAGGGATTTTTAAAAGCACAAAAACATTTGGATAAAGAAGGAATGTTAACATTAAAATCACAATGGAATGATTATTTTGCAGGAAATTCTAGTTGTGTTATTTTAAATGATGGAATGGAATTTCAAGAGGCATCAAATACATCTGTTGAAAATCAATTAAACGAAAAGAACAAGACATTTAGTGAAGAAATAAAAGAAATATTTCACATAGGAAAAACAAATGAAGACTTTCTGAAAAATGCAATTATGCCACTGGCAACAGCTTTTTGTACAGCTTTAAACAAAGATTTTTTACTTGAAAAAGAGAAAAAATCTTATTATTTTGCGGCAGATTATACAGAATTAATTAGATGTACTATAAAAGAAAGGTTTGAAGCATATCAGATAGCAATTGCATCAGGATTTAAAACAAGAAATGAAGTTAGATATTTAGAAGGTGACGATGCACTAGATGGACTAGATATGATTAATATTGGATTAGGAGATGTACTATTTGACCCTAAAACAAAGCAAATTTATACACCGAATACTAATAAAATGGTAAAAATGGATGACATAAACCAAGAAATCAAACAAATAAAACCAAGACAAGATGAAGAAAACAATAAAAGTGAACAACAAGATAATAAAGAAGCGGAGGGAGGTGAGCAAGTTGAAGAATAAGTTTTATGAAATAAAAAACATAATACCAAACACAAGTGCTGACCTTTACTTGTATGGTGAAATAGTAACAGATGATACAGACTGGTGGACTGGCGAAAAAGATAAAAATTTAATTGGGTTACAAAGTTTTAAAGAAGAACTAGACAATTTAGGAAATATATCAGACTTGAATATATTTATGAATACACCAGGAGGAGAAGTTTTTGTTGCAACTACAATATGCAGTATGTTACAAAGATTAAAAGATTCTGGAACTAAAATTCATACATATGTAGATGGATTATGTGCTAGTGCAGGTACATTTGTCTTAATGATGGGTGATGATGTAAATATTTATGAAAATTCAGTAGTAATGATACATAAACCGATTAATATTTGTTACGGCAATGCATTGGATTTTCAAAAATGCATTGATGTATTAAATACAATTGAAAATAGCACAATGATACCACTTTATATGAAGAAATCAAAAGTTAATGAAGAAAAAATAAAAGAATTGATAGATGAAGAAAGTTGGCTAGGTGCAAAAGAAACAGAAAATATATTTGATGTAAATCTAATAAAAGAGCAAAAACAAGTTGCCGCATGTATCTCAAATTTGTTTAAAAACTACAAAAATGTACCAGAGAGACTGAAAAATATGTTAAAAAAAGCAGAAAAACCAAAATTTGATTATTCAGATTTTGAAAAAAGATTATTTAATATAAAAAAATAATGTAAACAACTATAAATTAGTTGTTTTTTTATTTTCAAAAAAATAAAAAAAGGAAGGTAAAAGAATATGAACGAGAAAAAATTAATTGAAACGAGAAATGATTTACAAAAAAAAATGGAAGAAATTTTAAATAAGGCTAAAATTGAAAATAGAGCTATAAATGAAGAAGAAATTAAAAATTTTGATGAGTTAGAAAAAGAAATCAAAAACATTGATGCAACACTAGAAAGATACAATAAAATCAATAAAATGGATTGTAAAAAAAGAGAAGGAGAAAAAGAATTAACACAAGAAGAAAAGGACATCAAAGCATTTGCAGCATTTATAAGAAATTATGTAAATGGTGCACCTCAAAATGCAGAAACACAGTTAACAAAAGGAGACAATGGTTCAATAATACCAAGAACAATAGCGCAAAAAGTTATTGATAAAGTGATTGAAATATCTCCACTTTATGCGAGTGCTAATAGATATGATGCAAAAGGAACATTAGCAATTCCAAAATATAATAATACAACAGATGATGTAACAGTTGGTTATGCTACTGAATTTGATGAATTAGTTTCTCATTCAGGAAAATTTGATACAGTTGAATTAACTGGATTTTTAATCGGAGCATTAACAAAAATATCTAAATCAATGATAAATAATACAGATATAAATTTAACAGATTATGTTGTAAACAAAATGGCTGAAAAATTTAAACTATTTTATGAAGGAGAAATGTTAAATGGAACACCTGGCAAAATTTTAGGAATTGTTAATTCTTATGATAGTGAAAATATGAAAATTCAATTAGCAAATAAATCTAGTATAACAGCAGATGAATTAATTGACATTCAAGAAACAATTCCAGACACTTATCAAACAAAAGCATATTGGATTATGAATAGAGATACAAGAAAGAAAATAAGAAAACTTAAAGATAGTGATGGAAACTACATACTTAATAGAGCATTTAATGAAAAATGGGATTATGAATTACTTGGTAAACCTGTTTATTGCTCAGAGAAAGCTAAAAAATTAGGAACAGCATCAAAACCAGTTATTTTCTATGGAGATTTTTCAGGATTAGCTATTAAAGAGATTGAGAGTATGGAAATTCAAATATTATTAGAAAAGTTTGCTACACAACATGCAATTGGTGTTGTAGGATATTCAGAATTAGACGCTAAAGTTGAAAATACTCAAAAAATAGCTGTTGCTGTAGCAGGAACAACTGATGCAGCATAAAAAAACTCCCGAAAGGAGAAAAAAACAATGAAAGTGAGCGAAATCACAGTAAAGAATATAGTTAACTATCTTAGAATAACAGAGGTTGACAATAATATAGAAAAAGAACTCGAATCATATTTAAATATTGCTAAAAATTACATAGAAAATTATACAGGAATACCAGAAAAATCCGATACTAAAGAAGCAGAAACGCTAGATAGTTATTCGGATTTTGTTATTGTGGTTTATATTCTATGTCAAGATATGTACGACAATAGAAGTATGTATGTTGATGGAAAAAATATAAACAATACAATAAAGACTATTCTTGATATGCATACGAGGAACAATCTATGATTAATGCAGGAGATTATAATAAAAAAATATCTATATATCAAATAGAAGAAACAGAGGATAATGATGGATTTGTTTCTAAGCAAGAAAGCATTATCCTTGAATCTTTTGCAAAAGTAAAAACAACAAAAGGATATACTTTAATTACAAGTGGTTCGGATTTTGAAAAAGCATATACAAATTTTACAATAAGATATTCTAAAAAAATTGAAGACACATATTACAATTCTAATAGAAAAGTATATGTAAAGTATAAAAATAATATATACACAATTGAATATCTAAACAATATAGATGAAGCAAATATTGAACTTGAAATGCAATGCAAAAGGGTAACTAAATAATGGCAAGATTTCAAGCGATGCTTCCGACTGAATTAATAAAACAATTTGAGGAAGTATATGACAATACTTTTGAAATGATGGGTGACATGACAAAAGCAGGAGCGCAAATAGTATATAAAAATGTGCAAGCTAACATGAACAAATCTTTTAAGTCTGTCAGAAGCTTAAATAAAGGACTTACAATCACAAAAGTATATAGAACTACATCAGATGATGGAGTAAATAGTAAAATTGGATTTTATGGCTATGATACAGCCAAGAAGACAAAACAATATCCAGATGGAGTACCTATACCTTTAATTGCATTAGCAAGAGAATATGGTACGAGTTCAGGCGAAAGCAAAAAACCATTTTTTAGAAAATCATTCAAAAAAGCTCAAATAGAGAATGCAATGAAAAAAGTTCAAGAAAAATATTTGTCAAAGGAGTAACTATATGGAAAGTGAAATTAAAAAAATATTATCAACTTTAAATATTCCAGTTGCACATTTAAAGTATAGAGGTTCAAGTAAAACATATGTCACATGGATGATGCTTGAAGAATATCCAGCTTTTGCAAGTGACGATGAAATTACAGACAGTGAAATAAATATAGATATAGATATTTATAGTGATAGCAATTATTTAAAAATAATGAGTTCAATAAAAAATATAATGAAAAAAAATGAATGGACATGGGATGGAGATAGTCCTGAAATGTATGAAGAAGAAACAGGATTATATCACAGAACATGTTCATTTAAGAAAGGTAGGAAAATATAATGGCAAACATAGGATTAAGAAATGCAAAATACAATCAAATTGATTATACAACAAAAAAATATAAAGCTCTAACAGAGGAAAAAGTACCAGTTTTAGGTCGTTTAATTGATGCATCACTATCAGAAGAAAGAAATGATACAAGTTTATTTGCAGATGATAAAGAAGTAGAAAAAGATATATCTTTCAATGGAGGAACAGTAACATTAACTATTGATGATGTAGATGATAAAACATATGCAGATGTAAAAGGTTGTACAATAAATGAAAAAGAAGTTACGGAAAATTCAGAAGACGTAGCACCAGAAATTGGATATGGACATATAGTTACAAAAGTTTACAATGGAGTAAAAAAATATAAAGTAGAATTTTTACCAAGAATTCAAATTACAAAAATTACTGCGGATAGCAAAACAAAAGGTAAGTCAATAGAGTACAATACAGTTTCTATTGAAGCTAATGTAATGGAATTATTAGAAGAAATTAATGGAATGAAAGTTGGAGACTGGAAAAAAGTACAAACATTTGAAACATTATCAGATGCACAAAAATATTTAGATGGATTATTAACTCCAGTTGAATAGAAAGAGAGGGAACTACTATGAAAGTTAAGGTAAAGGAAATATTTAGAGATAAATATACAAATGAAGTATATAAGCTAAATGATGAATTAGATGTAACAGATGCAAGATACGAAGAAATAAAAAAATATGTTGAAACGATAAAAGAAAGTGATAAGAAGAAAGCAAACAAATAAGTTTGCTTTCTTTATTTTAGGAGGAAAAACAGATGCAAGATACAATGAAATATATCGATGTAAAAGGAGTTGAATACCCATTAGCATTTAATCTAAATGTAATGGAAAAAATACAAGAAAAATATGGTTCTTATGAAAAATGGGGAGATTTAACAGATGGAAAAAATAGTGAGATAAATATAGGAGCATTAAAATTCGGTATCTTAGAAATGATTAATGAAGGAATTGACATAGAAAATGAAAGTAAAGAAGTTAAAAGAGAATTTTTAACAGATAAACAAGTCGGAAGGATAATAACAGAAATAGGAATGGAAACTTTAGCAAAAAAAATGAAAGAGACTGTTATTGATTCTACAAAGAATGATGAAGAAGCAAAAAACGTGTAGTCCACGAGGAAGAAGAGTTTATAATTGATTTCTCGTGGCTACTATTTATAGGACATTGTTTATTAGGGTTTGAAGAAAAAGAAGTAGGAAGAATGACATTAAGAAAATTGCTTAAACTCTATAGACATTATAAAAATAATTATGATTTTAGATTAAAAGGAATATCTTATTCTGAGTTAGAAGAAAGAATTAATCATCAAGGAGAGTTATTTGATGATTAATGAAAGAGAGGAAAAATGGAAAAAATAAAGTGTCCAAATTGTGGACTAACACTCATTTTTGCAACTAGCATAAATGCAGAAATAAAGTGTAATAGATGTAAACAGATAATAAGAATACAAAAAGAAAAGAGTGAGGAACACGCACATGCAGAATTAGTGAAGTAGTTACCCTAAACCTTTCTTTATTTTATAGATAGAGAAGGTGAAATGATGGGAACAAGTTTTGGAGGTACAGTTAAGCTAACTGGAGAAAGTGAATACAGAAGAGCATTAAGTAATATAAGCAACAATTTAAAAGTACTAAGTAGTGAAATGAAGGTTGTCACTAGTCAATATGATACAAACGATAAATCCATTAGCAACTTATCAAAACAAAATGAAGTACTTTCAAAGAAAATAGATGAACAGAAACAAAAAGTAATAACTTTAAAACAAGCATTAGCAGATTCAAAGAAAGAAACGGGAGAAAATAGCACAACAACTCAAAAATGGCAAACAAATTTAAATAACGCACAAGCAGAACTAAATAAATTAGAGCGAGAACTAAATAATAATAAAACGGAGATTGCTAATTTTGGAAAAGTAGAAGACAATGTAGGAGAAAAAACTACAAGACTTGGGGACATAATAAAAGGAAATTTGATAAGTAGTGCAATAACAAGTGGAATTAAAGCACTAGGAAGTGCAATAAAACAAGTGGGTTCTGTAGTACTCGATGTTGGAAAACAAGCATTAGAAAGTTTTGCAAATAATGAACAATTAATTGGCGGCGTTGAAACTTTATTTAAAGATAGTGCAGGAACAGTAGAAAACTATGCAAATAATGCTTATAAAACAGCTGGACTTTCTGCAAATGAATATATGGAAACAGTAACATCATTTTCAGCAAGTTTATTACAAAGCTTAAATGGAGATACTGCAAAATCCGCACAAGTAGCCGACATGGCAATTACAGATATGTCAGACAATGCTAACAAAATGGGAACAGATATGACAATGATACAAAATGCGTATCAAGGATTTGCTAAGCAAAATTATACAATGTTGGACAACCTTAAATTAGGCTACGGCGGAACTAAAGAAGAAATGCAAAGACTTTTATTGGATGCACAAAAAATAACAGGAATAAAGTATGATATTAGTAACTTAAATGATGTATATCAAGCAATTCATGTTATACAAGGAGAATTAGGTATAACAGGAACAACAGCTAAAGAAGCAAGCACAACAATTCAAGGTTCGATAGCTTCAATGAAATCGGCATGGCAAAATATGTTGACTGGAATTGCCACAGGAAATAGCGAAAACATAGGAAATTTAGTTAATAATTTAACAGATAGTGTAATAACAGCAGGACAAAATATAATACCAAGAGTGCAAGAAATTATTAATGGTGTAGTAACAATGCTACCACAAATAATAGAAAAAATTAATGAAAATTTACCAATGCTTTTAGAATCAGGAGGACAGATTTTTCAAACTTTATTAAATGGGATAAATTCTGTAATTCCTAATATTGGTTATACAGCTTTTTATATTATAAATCAATTTTTAACAGGAATAATATCAAACTTACCTTTAATTTTAGAAATGGGAATAAATTTACTTACTGAATTAATAAATGGGATTTCACAGACATTACCAGAATTGATTCCAGTTGCAATTAATTCTATTGTTACTATGGTAGAAACTCTATTAGATAATATTGATATGATAATAGATGCTGGAATTCAACTAATACTTTCATTAGCGGAAGGTTTAATGAATGCTTTACCAGAACTTATTGATAAAATACCTGTGATAATAGATAAATTAATAAATGCAATTACTAATAATTTACCTAAAATTTTAGAAATGGGAATTACATTAATTATTAAATTAGCAGAGGGATTAATTAAAGCAATACCACAATTGATTAGTAAGATACCTGAAATTATAACATCTTTAGTAAATGGGTTTAAAAATTACTTTTCAAATATGTCTGAAATAGGTAAAAATTTAGTAAGTGGGATTTGGGAAGGTATTAAAAATGCAAAAGATTGGCTAATAGGAAAAGTTAAAGAATGGTGCGGAAACATATTAGATGGAATTAAATCTTTCTTTGGAATACATTCTCCATCAAAGGTTTTTAAAGATGAGATAGGAACAAATTTAGCATTAGGTTTAGGTGAAGGATTTTCAAATACAATGAAGGACGTAACACAAGATATGTCAGCATCAATTCCAAAAAAATTTGATATTAATACTACAGTTTCAGGAATACATAACACTAATCAATTAAATTTAGAAAATATAACAAATGCATTTATTACCGCAGTTAAAAATTTAAATGCACAAATAATAATTGATAAAGATATTGCTGGGAAATTTGTAATAACATCCGTAAACAATAATTTTGGTAGAATATATGGTTAAGGAGATACAAGATGAAAATAAGAAGATTTTTATTAGAAAATGAAAAAGGACAACAATTTAGACTAGATGATTTGAATGAAGGGTGTTTTCTAATATCTCCAACAAATTTTGGATACTCTTATGAGACAGATTTTGTTAGATTAGGATATAATTTTATTGAAAATAATAGAAAAATTCAACAAAAGAACCCAAGTGGAATAGCGTATTTCAAATCATATGATAAAAGCAAAGAATTTATTGATTATATAGAAAGTTCTAGTGAATTAAAATGGATATATATTGTACCATATTTATTAGGAGAAAAGAAATATTATAGAGATGTAGTTATTGTAAAATTTGATAAAACAGAAAAAATAGGAAAATGGCTTGCCTGTCCTGTCGAATTTTCGGGATTATCATTGTGGTATGAAGAAAATACAATAATTTATACAATAGAAAAGTTAACAAACGAAATTAGGTGGGATTTTAGATGGGATAGTAGATTTACAGACTACGACTCAAGAAATTTACACTATATAAATACAGGACATGTAGAAGCACCGATTTATGTTGAAATGGATGGACATCTAGTAAATCCGAAAATTGAGTTGTACGTTGAAGGAGAATTATATCAAACAGTCAAAGTAACAACAGAAATAGCTGAATATGAAAAATTGTTATATGATACTAGAGAAAATCAATTTTTTATAGGAAAACAAAATACAGATGGAACTAGAGTAAGTTTGTTTAGTTTAGACTATATTGATTTTTATAATGATAATGTAATAAGACTTCCAAAAAACAAATCTTGTGAAATTAAATTAACAGCAGATAATGAAGTTTTAAATGCTAAACTTACTATATATCCTCGCTATAAAGCAGTATAGGAGGTTTGTATGAAAAATCAATTAACAGTAACATTCAATAATCAAAATTATATTGCAACATACAATGCTCAAACAGGTTACTATGAATTAGAGCTACAAGCACCTGGTGTAGGAGGAATATATAAAGCTGACATTAATTTCACTGACTTATATGAACAAGAGTATGAAGACAGTATAGCAATTCAAGTTTTAGCAAAAGAAAAAGTAAAAATAGAGACAAATAAAGTTTTTATGTGGATATTTGACCATATAGATTTTACAGTAAAAGATATAGTAGAAATTGCAAATTACGATATTAATATAGATGAAGAAACAAATGCAAATACACTAATTGATGTTTTAAAGAAAACTACAGCAAAAGCAAATGATATTATAGCAATAAAAAAGAATAATGAAATAGTTTATTTCGGAAAAGTAGAAGATATTCAGAACGCAGATGGACAACTTTTATACAACTTCACAATGAAATATATAACTAATATATTTGATCAAGATATTATATTAAATGACTACGAAAACAGAGCGACAGTAACAGATGAAGCTGTTTATATAAAACCTGGCACAGCGACAACAAAATACATAGGTATTAACACAAATAATGTGGAAATTGTGGAAAAGCCTGTCTTATTTAAAATAGAAAAGTATAATAATTATTATTTAATTAGAAATACATCAAACAATAAAGTATTGACTGTTGAAAGTTTAGCAAGTGAAGCAAATGTCATAGTAGCAGACTATCAAAACTTAAATACACAAAAATGGCAAATAGAACAAATATCTAATACTATATATAAATTTAAAATTGGTAACTTCTATTTAACTATCCATATGGGAGAAACTGAAAAAGGAACAAATATAAAAATATATGAAGATTTAGGAAAAGATAATAAACAATACTTTTTCTTAGAAGTAAATGATGAAATCATTATTAGAGAAAAAGGAATAGAAGATTTTATTGCTAAAAAAATTACAGATAACTTTATATCTAATACAGATACTTTTGTTAATTTAAAATATTTACAACTAAAAGTTAAAACACATACTAAAAAAGAAACATCTGTCACAAATGTTCAAAATAATATATTTAATTTACATACATATATGACTAACTGTACACAAAACTATGATATTGTGTACAGTTTTTCTATAACAAACAAAAAGCTATTAATAACAATAGAAGTAAAAACAGAAGAAAAAGAATTGATAGATGTAAATGCACAAGCTATTTCAAATTATTCTGAAGTGTTTGAAACAGATATAGTAAGTAAAGTAGTAGTTGTAACAAGCACTAGTGTATACACACTGTATTTGTTAAATGATAGAACTACAACGACAGATAAGACAAATAAAAATCGTGCAGCAGGCAAAACTGTAACAGTATATACAGAAAATTATTCAGATGCAAGACAGACAGCTTTAGATCAAATAAAGCAAAATACTTATAATCATAATATTACATTTAATTATTTAGATAAATTTATAAAAATTGGTACACCGATTGCAATTAAAACAAAAGAGTCTTTAATATTTGACACTTATATATCTGCAATTAGAATAACAAATAGTAAATTTATTGAATATACATGCGGAAATATAAGGGTAAAATTCATAGATAAATTATTGAAAGAAAGGAATAAGTAAAATGTTAAAAGGACATGTTTTTTCTAAGCAAATATTCGGAAATCCCATATTTGCTTTATTTATTAATACATTTTTAAGTGGAGAAAATGGCGTTTCAAATAACTATAAAAACGGAATGAAACCGACATACAGTGGCTCTACTGTTAGTATTGACAGTGGAGCTGTTTGCATACAAGGGAGATTTTTAGAAGAAGATACATCAACATCTGTACAAGCAGGTACAAATAGTGCTTATTGCAAGCTAGTAGTAGAAATAGATTTAGATAAGCAAAATACAGAAAGTGAATTTAATCAAGTATCTTATAAGATAATAACAAGTTCAAGTAGTTATCCTGCTCTAACACAAACAAATATAGTAAAAAATAATTCTGGTATATATCAATATGAGTTAGCAAGATTTAAAACGTCTGAAAATGGAATTACTGACTTTAAAGATATGAGAACATACCTTGACTTTGACTCAATATTTGATGAAATAAGAACAAATTACAATGCTGTATTAGAAGAGTTACAACAATCTTTAGCAGATGTAAAAGACGGAAGCGATTATCTTCTAAAATCCATAGGAGGAACTGTAGAAGGAGAAATAAAAGCAAATGGCGGATTAAGTGGAGAATTAATACCTAAAATGCTTTTAAATGAGAATTTAAACGAACTAAAAACAACAGGATTTTATTATGCCTATGGCGGAAATACAGTGTCTAATAAACCAACAGGAATAAATAATTTTAGTTTATTACTTACTAAAACTGGCAGTAATTCATATTCACAAATTCTTATTGATGATAAAGGAAATATTTATTCAAGAACGTCAAATGGAAGTAACTGGCATGATTGGTTAGGATATTCTAACAATAAATCAATAGCTGTTGTAGATGGAACAATTTTACTTAATGCAAATTCATCTCAAAGTGCAGCTGAAGGTAAAATGACAATATCAGGAAAAACTGTAGCATTTCCAGATGGATTTAATAAAGAAAATACAGTTGTTATTGCATTTGGAACTATAAGACAATCTGACTATGAAACAAAAGGTTTAAATTATGGAGATACAAGTGGCACAGGATTATTGAGTGGTGGTGTTTTAAATGGAGCAGTTCCTAAGGGAGCAGGTGTATATTCAGATGGAATACATATTTCAATAGCAAATTTTAATACTACAGCTGTAAATTATATGTATAAATTAGTTTTAATGAAAGTGTAGGAATTAGTTATGTCTAATAAAATAACAGAAGTATTAATAGAACCGTCGCAAATAAGAGTGCGGTTCTATTTTTAAATTAAAAGTAAAAGCAATAAAATATTTAACTTATGAAGAAGTAAAAAGTAAAATTTATAACGATATAAAAAATTTTACTTATAATGAGTTGAAAGGAGAATAGCTATGGCTACTACAGAAAGAGGAATATATTATCAAGACGATTATACAAAAGCTGCAGATATACTTGCTGACATGAAAAAAACGGCAGAAAGTACAGATGATGCAATAAAAAAATCTGAATACAATGATAAAGATGTAAAAGATAGTATAAAAGAGATACAAGATAAACAGACATTACAAGATAAAAATATAGAAAATATACAAACAAAAAATACAGAGCAAGACAAACTAATACAAAAGCTACAGAACAATATGATACAAGAAAGCACAGAAGAAGCAACAAGCTTGCATTTAGAAGATGCATCTGACTTGCCTGCTGTGTTGAACATATCTGGAAATCACTATCAAGAGCAACAGGAAGGGACAAGCAACTTGGCAATCTTGCAGGAAGGTACAATAGAAAAAGATGGTATAACTGTAAAAATAGAAAATGGTGTAGGTACAGTATCAGGTACTAATACAAGCGAGAAGACTACTTATATCGAAATTGGAATAGCTTATTTATATAAAGATAAAAAATATTACTTGAAAAAAAATTCTGGAAGTGGAGGATATTCTTTATTTAAAAATGGAAAGACTATATGGTTTCCAGACACAAATGAGACATCTTTTGCTGCATCTGAAACGGGAAAGTATGCAATAAGATATTCAGCAGGGGCAGGTTCTACACCAAAAACAACTTTTAAACTTAGTATTTATGAGATGTCAGGACAAGAGTGGGTGCAAGGAAAAAAGGCAATACCTAGCATAGAATATCCAAGCGAAATAGAAACGGTAAAAGATAACATTAAAATAATACAATGCAATAAAAATTTATTTAAAATAACTGCTAAAAATACAATACAAAAAGGAATAACCTATAAAGTAAATGACGATGGAACTGTTAGTGCAACAGGTACTTCTAAAGGAACTAATTTGTTTATAGGAGAAGCAAATTTAAAAGCAGGGACATATACAATTTCAGGAGGACCTAAAAACGGAGGAAGTCTTGCGCAAAGATTATCAATATATGTCAGTAAAGATGGATCAAGTAAACATATAACATCAATTTATGGAAATAGTAAGTATACATATAAAACTGAAAAAGATGTGAAAATAAAGTTAAATTATGTGGTACAAAGGGGAATAACAGTAGACAATGAGATGGTAGCACCTCAAGTTGAATTAGGAGAACAAGCAACATCATTTATAAAGCATGAAGAAAAAGAATACAACTTATCAATTCAACAAGAAATGTTACAAAATGACTATTTTGATTTGTTGAGTAATAAAGAAATGCATAAATGGAAGAAATATACTGTAACTAGTGTAGATAATTTTAAAGTGACAAAAAAAGAAGCTAGATTTGAATTTGAAATGAGCGTAGAAAACGGAAATCATTTATCAAATTTAGTTTGTAATATGTTTAAAAAATGGAAAAATAGTGATTATACTAAAACTGCATGTTATATTTCGTGGAATAGCAAGTTTATAATTTTGCTTCAGTTTGGTGACTGTGGATTTACAGAAAATATGACAGTAGAAGAAGCAAAAACAAGATTTCAAGAAATTATTAATGAAAATACTAGCTTAATATTCTATTACAGTATGATAACTACAGAAGAACTAGAGCTAACAGAAGAACAAAAACAAGTATTAAACGAACTACAAAACTTAGAACTCTTTAAAGGTGTAAATAACATCTATACAGAACAAGATTTAGCACTATTACAACTAAATTATACAGCAGATACAAAGATGTATATAGATAATAAGATATCAAGTCAAAAAAGGAGGGCTAATATATGGAAAAACGAGATAAAGTGATGATTATAGGATTAATTATAATATTAGTCTTCATGTTAATAAATATCTTTTCTAGTGTACATACAATGTACGATTACGAAACTAGAAAAGAGTCAGGAAACGAACGTTGGCTACAAGTAGAAAATAGAATTTTACAAATAGAAGAAAAGATTGAACAATTAGAGGAGGAGAAAAAAGCATGGAAGCAATAACACAAATAGGGCAAATGCTTGGTACATATGGGGTAAGTGCAGTAATAGTTATTATATTTTTATGGGACTATGTAGCAAATAAAAAGAAAAATACAGAAAATCAAGAAACAATAAAAACTACATTAGAAGTAGTAAAAGAAAGTACAACAACAATCTCTAACTGTTTAATAGAAATGCAACAGACTAACCTTAATACCGCAAAATCTTTGGAACTTTTACAGAGACAAATGGAGAATACAGATAAAAAGGTAGATAAGATTTTGGAAGAAAGGAGGAGCTAACAATGAACAATAAAGTGTATGATGTATTAAAGTGGATAACATTAGTATTTTTACCAGCTTTGACAACATTAATTGGTGTTATTTTAAATACTTTTAACATAGGTTGTACAGATATAGTTTTAACAATTATGACAGCAGTTACAACTTTCATGGGTGCAATTTTAGGTATCTCAAATATTAATTACAATAAAAACAAGGAGGGATAAGTTTATGTTAAAAGGAATTGATGTGAGTGGCTCACAAGGCAATATTGACTGGGCAACAGTTAAAAAAGATAATGATTTTGCTATTATAAAACTGGGAAATATATACGATACAGATACTAATTATATAGATAGCAAATTTGAACAAAATTATAAAAATGCTGTAGCAAATGGATTGAAAGTAGGAGTATATATTTATAATTATTGTAATAGTACAAAAACATTAAAAAAAGGAACAAAATGGGCACTAGATGTTTTAAATAAAAGAAAATTAAATTTACCTATTTATTTAGACATGGAAGATAAAAGCATTAAAATAGAAGGAAAAACAGCATTAACAGAACAATGTATAGAGTTTGCAAAAATAGTTAAAGAAGCTGGATCTAAGGCTGGCATATATGCAAACTTAGACTGGTTTAAAAATTATATAGATGCAAATAAATTTGATAAAGATGTTTCAGTTTGGGTAGCACAATATTATAAAAAATGTGAATACGAAGGAAAGTATGATATTTGGCAATATAGCTCTAGTGGAGAAGTAAGTGGAATAAGTGGAAGAGTAGATATGAATTATTTATATAATGAGAAAATAATAGGAGATAATTCAAGTAACAATCAAACAATAGAAAATACAGATAGTGACTATGAAAAGCGTGTTAAAAATTGGCAAGACACAATAAATTTAGATTATAATTCTAATCTAGTAGTAGACGGTTCATTTGGACCTTTATGTCATAAAGAAGCATTAGAACATTATTTGTACTATAAAATACCAACTATCAAAAATGAACATGTTAAAGTTATACAAGTAAACTTGAATAGACACGGTGCAAATTTGGTTGTTGACAGAAGCTTTGGACCTGCTACAGAGGAAGCTGTAAAAGATTTCCAAAAGAAAAATGACTTAACAGTTGACGGCTTTGTAGGTGCAGAAACTACAGCATTGTTATTGAAATAATTTTATTGTATAAAAAATAAAAGCAGCTCAGAACTGATTTTAATAGGTCAGTTTTGAGCTGTTTTTTTATTATTTTTATATTTTTCTAAGATTGGTTTAAAATATTTTTCTTCAGCTTCTTTGCGAGCTTGAATTGCATCCTTTTTATTATTAAAACTTTTATTTAATAACAATTTCTTATTTAAAGATAAAGTTGCAATCCATTTCTTTTTTGCTTTGCACCAATGGACTCCACGAATACCGCTTTTGCTATTTTTATTTGATTTTTGTTTAATAATCAAGTCAATATTTGTGTTTTCTACAGCTTGTTTTTTATGTAATTTATTCATAGAATATTTTTGACGTTCTTTTTGATAACAACCACAACTCATGTTTATGTTGTTTTTTAATCTTTTTGAACTTACTTCTATAATATTACCACAATCACATTTACATTTCCAAACGATGCAGTTATCTTTTCTTTTATCTGTAGCTTCTAAGACTGTGAGTTTTCCAAATTTTTTACCTTTTAAATCTTTTATATTATATTTAATAAATTTTCCTAAAAAATATTATAATTTATATTGCTTCACATATTCCATTGCTTCTTCTAAACTTTTTTCATTAAATCTTGAAAAACTTACATATCTTCCTGCTTTATTTAATTTTCTTGCTTGATATATATGTCCTTTTTCTAACTCAACAATTTGAATATTTCCATCTTCTAATGTTTTTATTATACCATTTTTTATTCCTTCTCTTACATCTTTATTTGTAATTATTGTTTTCATTTTAAATTTCCTTTCTATAGAGTGCTAGGTTTTACTCTAGTCTTATCTCTCTTAACTTAAATATATTGACAATACTATGCATAGTATTGTCAATACTTTTTCGAAAAATTTTTAATTAATTTTATATTGTTCTTCATTTAAATATTTTTCAGCATTTTCTGTAATCCAACTTGCAATAGTTTTTTTATTTTCTTTTAATTTCTTTCTCAAAGCTGTACCTAAATTTATATCAATATATGCTCTAATTTGATCATATTTAATTAATTGCCATTCTCTTTCTTTTTTATAATTTCTTGACAATTTTATCAACTCCTTATATAATTTATATAGAGAGAGGAGCGGTAACTCCTCGTCTCAGTGATTTGGCTTACTTAAGTGCTTTACGTTCTTGCTCAAGTTTGTATAAGTACATTTCAGTTTGCCATTTGTCGACTTTTTCTAAAAAAGTCGGCTCTTTTTTTATTTTGAATACTGTAAAAATTTTCTTTAGCATACTATTTACCTCCTTTCTGAGTATTATTATATAATACTATGCATAGTATGTCAATACTTTTTTAAAATATTATTTTTTTATTGTATTCGACAACTTTCGACACAAATAATTAACATATCTTTATGCATGTATCATTTACCTCTTCGTTTATCAAAATGTACCCATGTTGGAGTTAAAGATGCAGGTTCTACATAAGCCCATATTCCCGAATTTATAGCAGAAGTTCTTAATCTGTTTCTTTCACTGTTAGAAAGTCTTTGACCAACGTCAAAAGCAGTTCCTGCATAGTGCTGACTTTGGTTTCCATGTCCGACCTTCATATGGTCTTTTAAATGCAAACCCAACATCTATTGGAGCACTAAATATATATCTTTGGCTATTCCAGGCTTGCATTACCCTTTTTTCTGTCCATAGTACATTACTTCTACTTGATCCTCTAAATTCTTTTACTGTTAATGTTCTATTTGCATTATATGGCATTGCTTCCGAGAGTCCTCTATAATATGTTTCCATACGGTTTGCATCATTGTTATATACCAATATCCTAGCCATAAATTATTATTCCTCCCTTATTTTTATAGCTCGCATTCTTTTTATATTATATGATATATTTATTTTTTTGTTACCTTATGCTATAATATTACTGCAAAGCAAATTTAATTTAGCTTTAATTAAAAGAAAGGTTACCACTTTATGGTAAATATATATAATATGAATAACATTTATGAAGAAACTAAATTTTTAATGAAAAAGTATAACTTAACGGCAAATAAAAAATTAGGGCAAAACTTTTTAGTAGATAGTGAAGCTATAAATAGTATTGTTGCATCTGCTAATCTTACTAAAAAAGATATGGTTATAGAAATAGGTCCAGGACTTGGAACTCTAACATCAATGTTAATAGAAAAAGCTGGTAAAGTTATTGCAATAGAATTAGACGATAGAATGATAAAAATTCTTGGTGATAGATTTTTATTATATGATAATTTTGAATTAATTAACGAAGATGTTTTGAAAGTAGATTTATCATCATTAATAGAGAAAAATAGTGAATTTGAAAATATAAAAGTTGTTGCAAATCTACCTTATTATATTACAACTCCAATAATAATGAAACTCTTAGAAAACAGGCTTAAAATCGAAAGTATAACAATTATGATACAAAAAGAGGTTGCAGAAAGAATTGTGGCTACTCCCGGAAGTAAATTATCTGGGGCTATTACATATAGTGTGCATTATTATGCAGAACCTGAGAAAATAGCATTAGTACCTAATACATCCTTTATTCCATCACCTGAGGTGGATTCTGAAGTTATAAAACTAAATATTAGGAAAAGTCCACCAGTAAAAATAGATAATGAAAAATTGTTTTTTAATGTTATAAAAGCAAGTTTTATGCAGAGGAGAAAAACCTTATCAAATGGTTTGGTAAATGGAGGAATAGTAAAAAATAAAGCTAAAGCAATAGAAATATTAAAAAATATGGGATTGGAAGAAAATGTTAGAGGTGAAGAATTAACATTAGAACAATTTGCAAATTTAAGTAATAAAATAAATTAATTTTAGGTCAATTGAAAAAGTAAAATATAGATTACAACACTAAAATAAATTGCATAGTTCTTTCTTAATTTATTCTTAAGAAAAAAATTATATTAAATACTTTAAAAAAGATATTTGCTATGTTATAATATTATTGTATATGTATATTTGTTAGAAGGGAGAAGCATATGAATCAAATACTTGTAACAGAAAAAGTTTATGTTACACCAGATTTGAAAAGAAAAAAGAGATTATATAAGATAGAATTTTGTCTATCTATTCTTTTAATATGCCTTTTATCTTCTCTTTACATTTATGGAGCTTATGATAGAGATAAATCTGAAGAAGTATCTCAACAAATATTATCAAACATAGATAACACTATAAAAATTCAAGATGAAAATGACATTATGGTATTAGTTTTAGATGATACGGTACAAGAAGTTGAGGATGAAAATTTGCATGATGATGTAAACGCAAAAACATATACAGCTGAAAGTGGAAAAACATATACAACAGATGCTGTTTTATCTATACCTAAATTAGATATACAATATCCTGTACTATCTGAAACATCTGTAGAACTTTTAAAAGTATCTTTGAATAAATATTGGGGACCAAACCCAAATGAAATAGGTAATTACTGTATAGTAGGTCATAACTATAGAAATGATGCTTTTTTCGGAAACCTACATAAATTAAATGGAGGAGACAAGGTATATATAAAAGACAATTCTGGTAGAACTATAGAATATCAAGTCTATGATAAATATATTGTAGAACCTACAGACACAAGTTGTACATCACAACTTACAAACGGCAGAAAAGAAATTACATTAATTACATGTGCAAATTATGGAACACAAAGGCTTATTGTAAAATGTAGAGCAGTAAAGTAATTGATTAGCTTAATAATTTATTATTTGATTAAATTATTAAATTATATCTTTAAAGTAAAAAATATATAGCAAAATTTAACTTAGAAAACAGTTTTCTGTAAATAAATACACTTCATTTAGTAATCTTAGATTTGCAAATTACTTATATTAAGATTACTAAATGAAGACATTTTTTTATAGAAGGCTTTTTTATTATTATAATTTGAAATAGAAAACGTTTTTGTTATAAAAAGTTTTTTTCGTGTCTGATAGTGGCAAATCTTTGG
>ENA-ORTI01000445-ORTI01000445.1-human-gut-metagenome-genome-assembly--contig:-NODE-445-length-49679-cov-6.396320_pt1 | contig 49679 bp, 30 predicted proteins | sample MGYA00242071_ERZ509191 | MGnify/ENA primary metagenome ERZ509191 (study PRJEB26280, sample SAMEA2338832) | human gut metagenome | biome: human gut; feature: human-associated habitat; material: faeces...
AGAGCGAATAAATGTCAAAAGGCGTGCGGTAGATTTGGCGCTTTTTGACAAACGGTGGTCTTTGCCGTCTTGACGCTTGTTCTGATTCAAAGGTTTCGTTTCCTGGCCGTGCGGCAGTAACAAATGCCGGTGCCATGGATAGAAGTACAGTTTCGCAAATTCAAAGAAAATGCCAATGCTCATCCTAAGTTTTTGGTTCACAATGACAGTAAGCCGATATCGGTGATACTTGAAGGAGAGCTATATGATCAGCAGACGATTGCTCATTACCGGTTTCGCCGCCGCTGCGGCGTCAGCGATCGCTCCAGCAGTTATGGCCGCCGGTGACGGAGGTTTCGGCGATCTTTTGGGCGGACTGGCTGATGCAGCATCTCGCCGTTACGCCGAAAAATATCGTGACGATGCCCGCTGGGACGGCAAGTACTACTACGACAAATACGACAACCGCCGTTATTCCCGCAGCGAATGGCAGCGTGAAATTCAAAGACGTGCCCGCGCTGAAGAAGAAGGACGTGATTGGCGCGACAGCAAGCGTCGTGCCTGGGAAGAAAAACGTTACGGCAAGAACTATCGCAAGTTCAAGAAAGAACAGCGTCGTGATGAAAAAGATCGCCGCAAGGATGACCGTCGCGATGCCAAAGAACGCCGTAAAGACGACCGCCGCGATGCCAGAGAACGTCGTCGCGATGAACGGGATCGCCGAGACGACAATCGTCGCCGTGACGACCGCTAATCCGTTGCTTTACGGCTAACCATTGCAACGAAATCTGAGACTCTGTCGTTAGCGCGGCAGGGTCTCTTTTTGCGTTCGACAATCCGTAACAGTCATGGTTACAGTTCAGGGAAAATATCTATTGGGCTTGGCGACGGAAATCTCGGGCGCTGGCACCTGATAGAACGCATTCTCGGAGAGCGCTTCGGCATTCGGAACATCTTGCAAAGACAAGTCAATCGTATAAGCGCCCAAGAAACGCTCCGCAAAGTATGCGCTGTAGATCGGTGAATTCGGAGACAGCGACTCAATTCGCACGGCTCCCAGCGAATGGATAAAGTCACCGTTTTCCAGTGCAATGCCTATGTGGCGCACGATGTTGTCCCCGGCTTCGTTTTTCTTTCCGAAAGCAACAAGACTGCCTGCCGGGATATCTTCCACAGAACGCACAACCAGTTTTTCAGCCTGAGCAATCTGTTGATCGGCGTCCCGGCTGAGTATCACACCGTTAAGCCGCCACACCAGCGACACAAAACCGGAACAATCCACTCCATTGGTGCTCGTTCCGCCCCATAGATACGGTGTTCCGAGAAGTTTCTTAGCATTACCAAGCAGGTGACGGACAAAAGTCTGCGGGTCCTCCCTTCGGACTCGGTCATAAAAGGTGAAATACGTGTTCGCCTCCCTGACATCGATTGTTCTGAGAAAACCGGAATTTCCGTCCGGCAGCTGGACCCAAACCCGTTTACCCTGCTTTTCAATCAAGCGAAGGATGCTGCCGGCGGTAAGCGGAGCCAGAACCGTTCCGTTTTCATTTGTAAGCGTTGTGGAACGTGCTGTCACAACCACACGCCGCGAGGCGTTCCAGTCCGAGAGTTCTTGTTCGCTCATACGAACAATTTGCAGCCGATGCACCCAGCCGATATAGCCGTCGGGCATTTGCACGCGCCAAAACGGAGCCTTGAATTCGAGAAGACGTAACGGCGTGCCGGCCAGAGCCTGCGTTGTTGCAGCCACCGCAAATTGAGGTTCCTTTTTGACGGTCGCTACGGAAACATTCACAAGTGCCCACGGCTTATCCCCTATTTGCGCATTGTCTTGCGGAAGCACCGTTACGCGAACGCCAACCGGCATTTTCTTTGCGTGCAGTCGGCTATTGAGTTCGTCTAGCGCCTCTTTGCGATCTGTCTTGCCCTCGATCGTCCAACCGTCAGACGTCTCATTGACCTTGACTTCCCAGACGGACAGACGTGCATCTGCGGCATAGAGGTTTGCAACATCGGCAACCATTTCGGCGAGTTCCGAGTCAATTGAGGTCGTGACGCATGCGCAACCGGCGACACTGAGGCAACCGCTCAGAAGCAAAAGTTTGGAAAAACGCGTGACAGCAAGCATGTCGTTCTCAGACCTGATGAATGATGTTTTTGCAATTTTCGGCACGATGCCTTTTTTGACGAAACGGCCTTCTTGCCGAAAACGTCTCCAGTCAGATAAGCCTCTTTGATCTTACTTACGCTCAGAGCACCGAGACAACCTGTTTAGAGCATTCTTACTCACCCGAGGGATATGGCTCTGATCGGTCCGACATTTCTTCCACTGCGACAAAACATTCGTGTGTTTTAGCGTTTATACCCAAGTATTTTCCTGTACAATCCCGACTTGCATTTGATCTGCATCAAATGCGCCTCAACATCTTTTTTATTTGACCTATGACAAGCCCACCACGATAGGAATCACTTACATGAAAAGAACGGCACTTTCCTCAGCTGTCCTGTGTTCGGTTTTACTCTCAGCATGCTCGACAGCGGAAATACCGCGAACAGTTCCTGAAAACAGCGCTTCGTACGACCAAACAGCTTCTTACGCCCAAAACTTGGGGCGTCAATTCGGCATTCTGAAAATCACTGATGCAATGACCGGTACGGAGCAATGCGCGAGTGTGAAGACAGAGACTCACCTGGCGCGCAATCTAGGTGTCACATTGCTGGCCAACTCTCCGCTTCAAGATCTTTCCAAGAGCGTATCCAAGGGCCCGTTCAGTACCGGCGTAGGTCTGGACTTTGCCAACCTCGGCTGGAAAAACGACACGGTCTATTTCGAAAATCTTGATCACTGGTTCGCATTTGTTCCGCAGCAAGCGTACTCGAGCAAGGAGGCCGCTCAGAGCTACACCGTTCAGGCTCTGGCGGAAGCGACGATCGCCGTCTTCAGTCAAAACGGTTACACCGTTAAAGACATCAGAACTTCAGAACTTGAGCAATCCGGCGACACGCTGCGGCAAACCGTGCAAATCAAGCTCGTGAACGAAGCCGCAGGCTGCTTAAAGCACTCCCCGTGCCGAATTGCCTTTACATCGCATTTTTCGGAAAACGAACCGATGAAGCCGGCCGATTGGATCGTACAGACGCAAAAGCTCGACGGCGGCAAGCACTGGAAATTCTGGGCAACCTCGCTTGAATCGGACTTAAAACAAACCCCTCTTTCGGAACAAAGCCGTCTGTGGGAATCTGTCTCCGAAAAGCTTCCGAACGGCTTTAGCCTGTATTTTGCGCCCAGACAGGTGGACAAGGGCCTTTGCCGTGAAGCCAGGCTCATGAGCAACGGCAAAACCTATATGTTCAGTCGCTAAAACAAACCTTTCAGACACCGCCGGAGGCGATGCGTGACGCGATTTCCAGAAACTTGTTATCCGTCAGAACGCGCCCATGCCGAGCGCCAAATAATCGAAACCGCCGAGATCACCTCCCGGCGGTTTCGTTCGTTGACGGCTTGTCAGTCCACTCTTTGAGCCATCCACCACAGATTGTGCGGATCACGAATGCGGTGGTCGATGATGATTGCCTTGGGAGAAGCCGGCAGCCCGTTTTCGAGCGTCAGACTGGATTCTTCCTCCTCATCTTTTGCGGACTGCGCATCGGTTCTCAGATGCATGAAGAAGTACGGGTCCGTGGGCGAATCGAAGTCGCCGAACGGTGCAACGATGTTGGCATCGACCGCACGACCGGCCGTTCCGTACATGGCATCGTTAAGTTCAAGATGAGGCAAATCGTCGGGCGATAGGTCGCGAGCAAGAATTTGCCGCAATCCTTCGAGCGTCAACAGCGATCCGAACTTCTGTGCATGGTCGCGCACGAGAATCGTGCCGGATTCGGACTTGAGCAGGTCTTGACCGTGAGCCTGTCCGCCGTGCCCCGTTAGAACAATGATGCTGTCTTCGCCGACATACGGCTCGGTGATGTTCACGTCTCCGTTGTGGTTGAGAATCATCGTCGAGTCTTCGGAGACGCCGCCATCGATTGTCACCGTTCCCATTTCGGTTTGACTCAGGCGATAGACGTCGAGGTAACCTTCGGTCGTGTTCACGTCGGCAAGGTGGATGTTTCCCTTGTCGGTATAGACCGTCACACGGTTTCCGGTAAGCGACCCGGTAAAGACCACGTCACGCAGCTCACCCTCTGCAATCGAGTCGTCGTAAAGGGCGCTCACGATGCCAAGCGTACCGCCGGCGGTAAGACTGTCGCCGTGAACGGCCGCTGCATTGATGAGTACATCGCCTCCGGTTGTCACGTTGTTTGCAAGAGTCACACCCGCATTGTCGGCATGCACCTTGAGGCTGCCGGCAAGCTCGCCGCCGGTCGATTCGTTCACCGTGATCGTTACGTCTCTGCGGCTTGTGCCAAAGGCGATGTTTTCTGAGGCTTCAAGATTGGCGTTGGTGACGGTGTTGCCCGAGGACCCGACATTGTCGTCGAGCGGCGCATCAAGAAGAATGCTTCCCGCTTCAGACTTGGCCGTAAGAGCATTGCCGTGTACGCCACCTTCTGCGAGCGCATTCTGCTGAACGATGTCATCACGTGCAGTAAGAACCACGTTGGCCTGATCGTCGTCGGCGGTCTTGCCTCCGAGTTTGACATTACCGGCAAGTTCAATGCCGCCTTCTTCGGACGTGACTTCAGCGGTCTTTCCCGTCACAAGAACATCGCCTTGCAGGTACGCACCTTCATGCCCCGAAACAGAAGCCGTCTGCCGTGCTTCAATGACAGTGCCGTCTTCGATACGCAATGTCGACTCGGTGCTCGAGACGCTGACGTTGTTGCCTGTCATCGTCACGCCTTCGCCGCCCACCGTGAGATTGTCGGCCACGGCGATCGTGAGATCTTCGGCCGCATTGAAGTTCGAGCCTGACTTCACGGCGTTGTCGTAAAGCCGTCCGGCTTTGATCGTAAGACTGCCCTCGGTGCTCGAGATCTTCACGGGATCCGGTCCGAGCATCAGTTCGTCGCCGGCGGTAATGAAGATTTCACCGGCGCTTAGCCCTTCATCCGTTGCCGCAATGCCCGAAATATCCACGTTGCCTTCGACGGCGGTTACGGTGAGCGTTCCCGGCGTCTTCACGTCTGCGTCGCTCAGCGTGATGTCGCCTTCGGAAGAAACAACCGTCAGAGTTTCGCCCGCAGTGGCTTTACCCGTGAGCGAAACGTCGCTGGTCGCCTGCACACCGATGTTGTGCTCGGCATCGAGATTGACCAGATCAAGCGATCCGCCCGTTCCGATGGTTTGCAGCCATACGTTTTCAACGCTGTTGTTAAAGACAAGGGCTTCATCGGAGTCCACACGCAACGCGGTGGTTTCAGTGCCGATGTTTCCGGTTACGTTGAGAATGACCTCTCCGTCCTTGCCCGCCGAGAGGTAACCCTTGGTCGAGAAGTCGAGTACGTCGCCGCCGAAGTCGACTTCCTTACCTGCGTACGCATAGAGATTGGACGCGGTGAGCGTCACATCGCTGCCGCCCGAAACCGAGTAAAGCGTCAGGTCTCCCGAATCGCTTGTCACGAAAATGTCGTCGGCGCTCGACAAAGCGACCCATCCGTCTGCGGCGTGCGTCACATGAAGCGGTGTATCGGTCGTGCCGATGCCGCCCGATCCGCCGCGGATCGCAACGCTTGAGCCGTTTACTTCACCCTTGATTCCAAAGATGCTGTCTACACCGTACACGCCGTTGGCGCTTGCTAGCCTCACGGCACCTTTGCGTGCGATGACGCGAGAAATCTTGAGAGCCGTATCGGCGGAGGACTGCACGAAAACGTTTGTTTCGGTTTCGGCCTGGAACTTGTCGGCCTTGACAGTCACGGGCTGCTTGAGTTCAACGGTTACCGTGCCGTCGGCATTCCAATCCACATCGTCAACATCGGCTTGAGCAAGAAGCTTGAGAATCTCGGTGTTGATCTCACCGCTTTGCGTGCGCAGTTCGCCCGTTACGGCGTCGCTGTTGACGCCCAGGCCGCCGTATGCGGAGTTGACGGTGATCTGCTTGCCGATGATGTTGGGTTCACCGGCAACCGGTACGTCTCCGGGATCGGGATTGACGATTGACTCCGCTATTGAATAGAGCAGTTCGTCCTGCGTCCAGTCGTAATTGTCGGCAGAGCGTGCAAGTTTGCCCAAGTTTGTCGACTCGTCGGCCTTTTCTCCTTCGACGGCGGCCTCGGCCGACCCGTATGCGGCAAAGCGTTCGGTGAGCGAAGCGAAATCCGCTTTCTGTTCGTCCGACAGATTGCCCTGCGACTTGTAGGCCTCATAGCGCTCGTAGTCATTGACCACTGCCGCTTCGGCTTTCTGCATGTCGGACTTCCAGTTCTGTTCGCCGATGTCTTCGCCGTTTTCGCCGATCAACCCGAGGTCCTTCCAGAGCGCAATGCGCTCTTCGGCGGTAAGGGTCGTCTCTTCGGAGCGATCGATCGCGTCGAACACGGTTCCTTCTTCAAGATTAATCAAGACATTGCCGTCGGTCGACTCGACCTTGCCGAGGCCTAGATTTCCCTTTCCTTCACCGACCGTGACTGAAATGTCTTTGGCCGCGGTTGCGTCGAACCGTTGCGAGGAATCGAGCTTGGCGATCTGTTCGACGTCTGCCGTGATACTGCCTTGCGTGCTTGTAAGCGCAATGTCGGAAGCCTTCACGGTGGCCACCAGGTCTGCGCTTGACGTAAACCCGACGGCGTCACCCGCCGTCAAATCAGCAACGACTGCCGAATTGGTCAGGCGCGAGCCGTCGATGTAGATATTGTTGCCAGCAGAGATCTTGGCAATCAGCTGCTCGTTGCCTCCCGAAAGCGCGATGGCGTTGTCTGCTTCACCGATCGATCCGCCGGCGCACATCGTAAGTTCTGAAGCGCCGTTTATGACCGCTTGACTCGTAGCCGAGAGGATGTCATTTCCGGCATTCAACGTCACCTTGCCCTCGGTTGCCGAGACACGGTTTCCTAGAAGGATCGCGCCTCCCGTCTTGATGTCAATCGAGTTGGAGCCCTCAATCAGTCCGCCGCCGATGCCGTAATCGGCCTTAACGGTAAAAGTCACGATCTTTTGCGAAGATTCGGTCCGGGTTCCTGCCAAATGGTCGGTACCGCCCCAGTGAAGCGCATCGTCGTACGTTCTCCACTCGACCCATTGCCAATCGGATTTGTATTTGTTGACCGTCTGGACAATGCCTTGAGCCTGATTGGTCTGCTCGGAAGAACTCTGAATGAATGTCGTGCCTTCGAGCATGTCTTTTCCGAGTTCAGTCAACGTGATCTCCGATTGGTCAGGTTCTCTGTTTTTGTCCCAAATCGTTTGACGCCACCAGGTAAAGTGGTTTTCGCGGTTTACTCGCCCGACCGTACCTGTCTGATAGCCCCATGACCAGGAGTAAAGCGTTCCCTTGACCGGGTCGTAGCCGAAAGTATTGCTGTTGTGGTCTCGGATGATGATGCTGTCTTTGATACGTTCGCCCTTCTCATCGAGGTACCAATTGCCATACTGATTCTGTGACCATTCGGTTACCATGGCCGAGGCCTTCCGGTCACCGTATGACTTGTAGTTCGTGTCCGTGATGCGGACGCGCCCCGCAATGTTGCCGGTGTCGACGACACCTGTGAGCACGTCATAGTCACCCACGTCAACCTTGATGTCGGCGCTGCCGTTGGCAACGTAGATGTTGCCGTTGCCGGTGCTCGCAATGCGCCCCGTGATGTAGACGTGCCCGCCCTGCGGATTGATGTTATCGAGCACGATGCGCTCGTTGACCGGGTCGTACCAGGCGGCGACACGATAACTGTAAGTGCCGTCCTTATTGTCGACATAGCCACCCTCGCTGATAAGGTAAGCGGCGCTCTTGACATCAATATTTTGCTTGGAACCGTTCTTCACCCAATTGTCGGTCACCGTTTTGATTCTCAGGAGCGCGTCGTCGCTCAGGTCAAGCTGGTACGAGGAATATCCGCTTTGCACGGTTCCGTTGATGTTGATCATCTCGCCCGAGATGATCACATCGCCACCCGCGATGATGCTGCCGCCCTGTACCTCTTTGTTATTCCAAACGTAGTTGTCCTGGTCATAATTGCTTGCGATTTTCGAGTCAATCTCTTCTCTGGCCTCTGTCCACTGATCCTCCACGTTCCCGCCGATGTTCGTGATTCCGCTCGAATAAGCCTGCGTGACCGTACCGTTGGCCGACAAATCGACGTTGCCGGCGGCAGAGATCGTGGATCCTTCGTGTTGGAATAGGTCGGACGCCGAGTGAATCTCCACGTTGCCCGCAGCATTGACGATGTTGCCCGTGAGAATCACGCTGGTGTCGGGCTTGATCGTTTTCGTCACCGTTTCACTGCCGTCCTTGCCCGTGTAGGTGATCGAATCGCCGAAGTTAGAGGAGATGTCGATGTCCGGCTTGTCGGCCGTCGGGTTGGTTGCGACAATGGCGACGTCAAATCCTGCCGAGCTCTGTCCGGGCACTACGGAAACGTCGTTCATGGTCACGTTGCCGCCGACATTGAGAATTTCGAGGTCGCCTACCTTGAGCGCGAGATTGGAGTTGTTCTCGATCGTGATGCCTGTGGCTGAATTCGCCTTAACCGCCCCCTTGCCCGATACGGTGTCGGTTGTGAAACTCACATTGCCGCCCGAAACCGTGATGTTGTCGACCAACACATAGCCTCGATCAACCGATGTGGCCGCTCTCACGGCACCGTCTTCGCTTCTCGTCGCATAGCCCTTGTCAAGCATGACGTTGATCAATGCTTCGTCTTCGGCCATGTACGCGGCCAGAATCGATCCGTTGTCGGTGCCGAGCCCCGAATACTCCTGTATCAGGCGCTGCAGCTCCATGTGACGGTCCCAGTACTCGTTGGCGTTTTCGTCCGTACCGATCTCAATGCCGCCGCGGATCGATTCTGCGAATTCCGTCTGTTCGCCTTCGTTGACGGTGACGCTCGGGCTCTCCCAAACCTCTCTTTCCGTCGTCAAGTCACAGTCCAAGTCACAGTCGTTTTCAGGCATTACGATGCCGTCAATTGTCACCTTGGCGGCGGTGTTGACGCCCGCAAGAATTTCTCCGTCGAGCGTCACGGCGTTGGTCTGCTGCGTCGTGCCCTTCGGAATTTCGCCCGAACCGGAAGTCACCATTTCAACGTTGCCCGCGGTCTTGCCGCTTGTCCAGTTGTAGTAGCGCGCTTCCTTCTTGCTTGCAAGATCACCGAGAATGGCCGCAACCTTGGTGTCTGCCGTCGAAAGAACGGTTGCCCCTTCGTTAACCGACACAGAGTTGGTAAACGCATACGCATCCGTGATCTTGGAACTCACCGGCGCAATGAGCGAGTGGTTGTAGGCGTGCGTGTAAGTGTGGAAATCCAGCGAAGCGTCGGCGCCGCTGGCATCTCGGCCTGCGTACAGGTTGACGTCTCGGCCGGAATGGACGGACGCATTCTTGGCAATGTCAACCGAATTGTCGCGCGCGTAGGTGAGCGTGAGACTTGCCGTTGAGCCGCCGCCCGCCGCACCGCGGACGTTTCCGACGGCTGCAAGTTCATAGGTCTCGTCTCCGGAAGCAGACAACGTGATGTTGCCCGCGGACGTCGTTGTCCGCAAAGAGGCTCCTTCACCGATATTCACCGTGTCGGTGACATGGATGTTGTGCGTGGCGCTGGTGCCGACGCCTGCCACAGCCCCTGCCGTGAGAGACTGCACGCGAAGAGCGGTCGAGCCCGTGGTCTTAGCCGCGAGCGTCATTGCCTCGGCTGAAGTCAGTTTGGCGTTCTTGCCGACCGTGACGGAAGCCGAAGACGTCTGGGTGTTGCTGACGCTTACCGTGCTGCCGGCCACCGCGCCGTAGTTGGCAGAAATGAGCGCAAAGGCGTTTTCGCCCTCTTCCACGGGTTTGATTGCCCAGTTGGAGTCGCTCAGAAGCTCAAGTGTCCCCCCGCTTTCAATTTCCGTGTTGTCCGCAACCGTGACGGTGGTGGCACCCGTCATTGAATTGACGATGCCCGCACCGCTGCCGCCTGCCACATCGCCCTTGGTGTTTCGACCGTGGAAAGCGACGTCGCGGTCTGTGAGAGCCGAGACGCGCATGTCCTCTGCCGTGAGCCACTTGCCGGAGACGTCGGCCGACGTGCTTGACGTATCGTTGTGTTCAAGTCGAATGGCATCAACGTCGATCGCGATGACCGAGCCGCCGGCGCTGGTGGCGTTGAAAACGGCGTTTTCCGTGTTGTGTGCTTTGACATCAATGTCTTTGGCTTTCGTCTCATCGGGCTTGCCGACCATGGCAACCGAAGTTTTGACGCCGTGGCCGAGCTTCAGAGCGCTGTTGTCGCTCGAAATGACTTCGCCGGCGGCTTCACGGGACTCGAGCGAGTATTCGGCATGCCCTTCCGCATCGATGTCGACGATCGTATCCTGCGAATAGTTCACCTTGTCCGTCTTGAGTTTGACCTCGGCATTGTTCGTGAGGCTACCGGTATTGACCTGAACGCCGAGACCTGCGCCGCCATAGCCCTTCACAAGAGAGGTCATGTGAAGCGCATCGGCCGTGTTGTCCGTGTCGCGCCCGGCCGATACAAGCAGACTGACATCATGGGTGCTCAATTGTCCGCCCGTGACTTCAAGTTCGGCTTTTCCGGACTCGACGGCCTTCGCTTCGACGATGCCGAGCGCAAAGCCGCTGCCGCCATAACTGTCGGCCGTTACCGAAATAGTGGGTTTGAGAACAACGCTCGCCCCGAAGATGCTTGTCTTGCGATCCTGCAAAACACCGTTCTCTTCCTTCTTCCAAACATAGTCTTCGGCCGTCACATTGTTGATTTCGGTTCGGGCGGTTCCCGAATCCGTGATTTCGGCTACCGCTCCGACGCCGGTGATGCCGCCGAAGTAACCGGCCTTGGAATGGGCTGTCAATACGGGGGTTCTTTGTGCCGATAACGACGTCGTTCCCTTGACAGCGGCGTTGTCCATGCGAACCCGCGCGGCGGTACTGTCCTTGATTTTGCTGATCACGGCCCCGGCCGTTCCGACAGCCACTTCCACGCCGAGCGATTCAATCGAACTTGAGCGATTGTCGGCTGCATTGATCGTCAGCGTTCCCTTGTCGTCTTCCGACGTTTGTCGAGCTTCGTAGGTGCCGCCCTTGATTTCGACCGATGTCTGACCGTCGGCCTTGGTTTCACCGTAGACGGCCGAACCCGCAACGATGCCGAGCGATCCCTGATAGAGCTTGAGCTTGTCAACCGCACCGAGACGCGATTCGATGGTGGTGTTGTCCGAACGAACACCGCCGTTTTCGATACTCACCGCCGCGTCGCTGTGACGCGTCAATGTGGCTACCGACGCGGCAAGTGACGCCGCGCCGCCGCTGCCGGATCCGAGCGTGACATTGACGCCCGCGCCCGCATCCGTATCTTCTTTGGCAGTAATCGACACGCTGCCTTTCTTTGAGGTGTCGGCCGGATCAGAGACGATTGTCGTATCGGTGAGCGCAACGTGAGTGCCCGTGAGCCCCTTCGTCGGGGTGGGTCCGGCAGACACGGGAGCGTCCGTGTCCGCAGATGCGCCCTGTGCGCCGCCATCGGCCGTCTTCTTTGCGCGATTGAGAATCTCTTCGGTGGTGACGCTGCCGAACTTATCTTGATATCCGGACACTTCATCGCTCGGATCATCAGCACTGCCCGACGGAAACGCGTCGCCGAAAATCGATTCGTTGCCTGTAGGTTCGCCGATTTCAGTGGCAACGACATTGGCTGCGATGCCGCCGATCAAACCTCCGGTCACCATCACGAGCGTACCGTCGACCGTGCGGTTCTGCACGGCGTTGATCTCCATTGTGTCCGCTGCAAGAGCGGATTTGCTTACGTTGACACGTGCGGCGTCGTGAATTCGGTTGACGACGACGCTGGCGCCTGCTCCGCCGTAAGCGCCGGCTCCCACGCCTATTTCAACGATATCGATCGTATCTTTGTTTTCAGCGCCTATCCTGATTCTTTGGGCACCTTGGGGCTGCCCTTGCGCGTCCGTCTTGCGGATGTCTGCGTTTTGCACCGTGACTTCCGACTCCCCGTCGACCGTATTGACACCCACAAACGCGGCCCCCGCAACGCCCTGAACGGCAACAGCCGCGCTTGCGCCGTAAAGCTTGATGCCGGTGGTTCGCTCGGCCGTAATTTGCGCACTGTCGGTGTGAAGTGTCAGCGTCGCGCCGGTTGTCGATCCGAAATGCGATGCGACACGGTTATTGATATTGTTGATGGCCACACTCACGGCACCGGCGCCGGCAAGCGTGCCGGCTCCCGTGATGCCGAGATTGGAAATGCGGCCGAGGTAATTTGCATCCTGCAGATAGCTTCGAGCTGCCGTGAGTGTCGAGTTTGTCCGAACATCCGTCTCAACGCTCGAGTGCAGATTCGTGACCGCGGCTGAAGCCCCCAATGCTCCGCTGCCCGCGACAGCGGCGGTGATCGTCATAGCCGAGACGCCTTCTTTGCCTTCGGCTTGAATCGAAGCGTCCTCATCCGTCGTGATGATTGAATCTTGCGTGAGTTCAGCCTTGGTCGCGTGCTTGGTCTGAACGACAGAGACGTTGGCGTCGCCCGCAAAGGTCATGGCGCCGCCCACTGTCGTGAGCGACGTAAAGAAATTGGCGTAGTCGCCCGCAAAAATGCCGATTTCAGCCGGACGGCTGTCGATCGAAGAATTTCTCACGGAAGCCGTCGTTGTGCCTCCGTGCGTGACGGCGTTGGCTGTTCCCGAGACCTCCGCGCTCGAGGCACCGCCCCCGTTGATGACAAGCGTCTTGTAGGTTGTGGTGCTTGTTGCCGACACCAACGTGCCCGATACCGTGACGTCGTCTCGATCCGTTTCAAGAGATTTGCCGATGCTGACGTCTTCGACCACATCGCTGTTGATGGCGTCATCGTCTACGCCGCCTTTAACGGCAAGCGTATGTCCGCTGTCGTCGGTTCGGTTGAGCGTGACGTAATCGAGTTCGGCCGTCGTGTTGACCGAGTGATCGGTAACGCCGATATTGAGGCCTACGGCTGCCGTGCCGGCGCCCACCACTTGACCCGCATAGGTGCCCACCGTATCGTCGGACGTGGCATAGATTGCCGCCGCTCCTTTATGCTGCAGCAGCATCGGCGCGTCACTCGTTCCGGCAAGCCGTGCCGTCACGTCGCCCGAGATGTTGTTGATGGTCGCAGAGCCCGCAACGGCCGTGTTCATGGCTCCCGCACCGCCCACGCCGATCGAATTGATGTCATTGGCGGAAACAGCTCCGACCTCAATCGTGTCGACTTCAAAGTTGCTGATTTTCTCGCCGACGGAAGAAACATCGATATCGATCGTGTTGAACCCGAAGCCCACGCCGACGCCTGCCATATTGCCGCCGCCGACCATGATGCCGAGGTTACCGATGGTCGCTCTGCTCTCCGATTTGATCGTCAGTGTTCCGAGAGCGCCGCTTTGCTGCGTGCGATTGACGTTGCGAACCTGCGCCGTTACCGTACGATCGATTTTGTTTTTAGCCGACGCCGTCGTGATGCCCACGCCTCCCGGGGCCGCCGACACGCCGAGCGTCATGGTCATCACTTTGTCTTTGGCGTGAGCCTCGACGGAAATGTCGGTTGCCGTGTCCTGCGATTCGATCGAGGAATCTTCGAGCTTTGCTTCTGTGGCACCCCTGTCCAGGGTAATGCCGATTCCGCCCGAAACCGATGCGCCTTCTTCGTAGTTGACGGATACGGCGCCCGCCAGTGTCCAAGCCTGAGACTCGTCCTTGGCATTGATGTCAATGCCGCCCAGACCCGTAAGCATCGATCCCTTGATGTGAGCCTGTGCGTTGTTGGCCAGACGATTAAGTACGACCGAACCGCCGACGGCGGCATTGGCCGCGACGGAACCGTTAACGGCGGCATCCCACGTCTGCGCATTGTTGTGCGCGTTGACCACAAAGTCGCCCTTGCCGGTGCCGTTGATCGTCGAGCTGTCGAAACCGGCAATGGCGTTGTTTTCTACGGCTGTTCTCACAAAAGCGGCTCCGAGGCCGGCTCCCGACTCGCCGATGGCAGCGCTCGCGTTCCCGGCGACATTTACCGTTTTGGCTTCGTTGGCGGCGCTGACGGCGTTTTTAACAGTCGCTGTGTCTTCGCTTTGCGAAGGTGTGAGCGTCAAACCGGTGGCAGTCGATTCGGCCGTCTGTTCGATGCCGCCCAGGATGAGCGAACCCGCGACACCGAAACTCGTCTCACCTGTTGCGGCAGCGGCAACGCCGGCTGCGACGTTAACGGTCGAGACGTCTGTTGCGGCAATCTGCGTAAAGCCGATGCCTTGGACGGCCGTCGTGTCGGTTTTCACGGTGAGCCTATCGCTCTTTGCCGTAAAGCGATTGTCAAAGTCGCTCACCAGGATCGCAGCGCTGCCGGATCCGCCGCCTTGGCTTCCGACGGCAACGCCCACACCGATGGCCACAGACACTTGACTCATCTTGTTGCCGTCGACGAATTCGCCCTTGACGTCGACACTCTCCTTCTTGTCTTTATCCTTGTAGAGCGTTATTCCTTCAAGCGCATCGCGATTGAGAAGTTTTTCTCGCGTGAGAACGCCGTCAACGCCTTTGGCACGCTGAGCCAGATCGTGAGCCTCTTGCCCGTTTCCTGTTCCTGCGGTGCGTGCGGCAATTTCAACCGTCCCGCCGTCAGCAACGGTAAGTGTGGTGCGGTCGGCCCGAGCACTGACATTGTTGGTGATGTCCGCGTAGAGAATCGAGCCCGAAGCCGCGCCGGCTGTTTCCGACGACACGGCCACGTTGGCGCCCACGGCAGTATTTACCTGCGTGAGGCTCGTAAGCGCGCGAACACTCGCGTTCGAAAGGTCGGAAAGATTCGAGTCTGACATTTCCGAACCGATGGTGTTCTTGATTTTGGCTACGGCAATGGAAGCGCCGAAAGCTCCGGAGAATGTACCGCCGCCGGCGGCCACGCCCACGGCCGTGCCGCCCGTGACCTGCGTTTCGCCGGACCATGCCGTCTGATCGTAGACATGGTCGCCGTCGTCACTGGAGCTGTAGTTCAGATTCTTGACGCTGGCCGTGACCTCGTTTGTAACGAGATTGGCTGAAATGCCCGCGTCAATGCCAAGGGCCGTCTGCGACTGTCCGGCCGCGACGGCGAGCCCCAGACCCTCGGCGACTGTCGTGCCGTTGACGAGCGATTTCACGCTCGTGTCTTGAGCCGTGATCTTGAGGCCGTCAATACCGATTGCGTTGACAAAGTCCGACCTGTTGACGGCGCCGGCTCCGCCGATGCCGACGTTGCTCGTTGTATTGCCGCCTCGCGTGATCGAAAGAGCCGCAGCGCCCGCAAAGGCGCCGATCCATTTGTTCGAAAGTGCTTCAATGGACAGACTTTGGGCCTTCAAAGAGAACGGATCGCTTGCACTGCACTGAATCGTGAGAGTGTTATCCTGATTGAACTGATTCCAGCCGATGCTGCCCGCGGCCGCGATGTTGATCGTGCGAGGTGACAGTTCGGCGACGCTTGTGTCGGGAAGCGTAGGCAGCTCGGAAGCGCCCTCGGCAGACGAATTGTCTTCGTTAAAGAGCCAGTTGAGATCCGAGAGATACGTGTCGTCGCTGTTCTGACCGGCAGCCACTTCGGTCATGTTCTCGATTTCGTCGGCACTGAAAGCGTCCCCGTCAACCTCTTCACCGGGGAGGTTGTCGAGCTGCTCTCCAAGATCCTTGTGTGTCGTTGTCGCCGCTTCACCGGCCACACCGATTGCGTTGGCGTTGACTGTTGTGTCGGCCGTCAAGGTAAGTGTGCCCGCCGAGGACGCAAGGTGCCCTGCACCGTAATTTATGGTCGAAGACGCACTGTCGTTGTCCTTGATTTCAAGCTTGTTATGGACTCCGCCGAGATTGACGGCAATTCCGGCTCCGACCGCAACGCTGCCTCCCTCGTCGCTTGATGTTTTGCCAAGGGCGCCGGCGATTGTCTCAAGCAGGTCGTCGCGCCGGGCGTCAATCGTCATGGCACCGGCCGAATCAAGAGTTGCCTCGTCATCGATCGCCAGCGTATTGCTGCCGTCGGCCTTGGTGACCGCCACCATGCCTGAAAACGATGTTCCGCCCGAATTGAGACCGGCTGAAGCCGTCACGGCTATGGCCTTGAGCTGATCGCTCGCTGTAAGGGTCAGACTGCCATGCTCGGCTTCGATGTCGGCTCCTTCACTGATGGTGAGCGCATTGTTTGATTTGAGCTGCTGATAGCCAAGTGACGCACCGAAAGCTTGGGAATTGTCGCGCGTGGGAAGCGGAATGCCGATCAGATTGTCCAGATACCCTGTCAGGGCAACATTGCCGTTTTTGCTGTCCGCCGTAATCGATAGATTACCGCCCGAAACAAGACTTGTTTTTGTGCCGATCTTTAGCGTATTTGAAGATGATTGATTGAGAACGCCTATTGCGCCGGAAACCGACAACGACGAATGCTTGGAATCCTTGGAGGTGCCGGCGGCTGAAACGTACATATTGGCCCAGCCGGCCGGATTGACGATGTCGAGAATGCTGAATGCCGTTTCCTTGGCACCCGCAATCACCGGGCTCACGGCACTTCCCGCCACGCCGAACGTATCGACGACAAGCTTGCCGAATTCGACCATGGACGACAGGAGCTGCTTGAAGTTGTCCGTGGAGTTTTGGCCCGAAGTCACCGCCTTGAACGCGGTCACCATCTTGTTCTTTTGATCCTCAAACTCTGCCAGTTTGGGCTTGAGATCGGTCTCAACGAAGTAGCCCGTCAGTTGCTTCCAACGTGCTTCAATCTCTTCGATCAAATGGTCGCGCCGGTTTTGCTCGATGAGAACGGTGCTCGAGAGCTCCAATTTACCGTCAACCGATTCGATGGCTGCATTGTCTGCAATGGTAAGTTCGGACGCAGCCGCGTCGCTGCTGCCGCTCGTGGCGACGACAATGGCAAGCGCGCCCTGCTTGTTTGTCTGCTGATTTCCCTTTTCCTCGTTGATCACCGAAGTTGTGGCGGCTTCGTAACGGTGATCCTTGAGCGTTGCTGCGCTTGCGATGGAAATATCCTTAGAAGCATTGAACTTTTCATCCTGTCCGGGATCAACGAGCGCTTTCGAACTCTGGCGGTTGGTGACAACCGTGATGGCTCCGCCGCCGTTGAAACTCGAATCCGTCACTGTCCCGTCGACCGAAGCGCCGTGTTTGCCGGCAAACTGTGCGATCTTATTGAAGGCAACGTTCGAAATCTTGGCCTGCAGTTTCATCATCAGACCGGTGTCGCCGACATCCGTTTTAGAACTCGCCGTGAGCGTCTCGGTCAGGTTCTCGGCGTTGATCGTGAGCGAATTCGCCGTCCCGTCCAAGCCGCTTGTGAGCGTCAGAATCGAATCGGACGAAAAATCGGTGTAGTTGACGGCAAGTCCGATGTTTCCGGCTGCCGTCACATACGTTTCGGCACTGGTCTTGACCTTGTTCGTCGTCTTGGATTCGAGCCTTGTTTTTCCTAAAACAGTTTGGTTTTCCAAGGCTCCGATTTCCGCGGATCGGTCCACCGTCAGCGTTGATTTGCTGTCAAAGTCTGCATAGACAAACGAGGCTTGCGGATTGCTCGTGCCCTGCATTGTGGCCGTTGTGCTCACATCCGCTTTGAAATCCGTGTTCGCCTTAAGCGACAAATCGCTTCCCGCACGGACCGTACCCTTGATGGTGAGCGTACTTGACGCATCGGCCTTGGCGACGGCAATCGCCGCTATCGGCAGTGACTTGGCTTCGGGCAGCAAGTTGGAATAATTCTTCCAGGCCGTCGAGTCGCCGATGGCAAGTTCCAGATCCGTCTTGGCGGCCAGCGAGAGATTTTTCTGAGCTGTGATCTGCGCGTGTTCGTTTACCGTGAGCGACGAACTTGCACCCATGTCGACGTATTCCACCGCGTGTCCCACGAAGGGACCGAGCACCGAGCCGAGAAATTGTTCGGCCAATGCCTTTATCGTAAAGAGCGACGAATGATCGATCAGGTTGTAGGCGTTGGCCTGTACGTCAATGTCTTTTCCGGCCGCAATCGTGCCGTCGATGGTGACCGAGGCGCTCACCTTGGTGCTGCCCTGCCCCTCTTTTGCCACCCAGGTCTTGTTGACGAAATCGTAGGTGGTGTTGCCGGCTTCGGCTAAAACCTTGACGTTGCCTGCGGCGTCAATCTTGGCATTCTGTCCGACCGAAATGACAGCGTGAACGGGCGCAAGGTCGCCCGAACCCGAGCTCGTGTTGCCCGAAGCCTTTTCGTCGGCGCGGGCAACCAAAACGATGTCGCCGGACTTTGGATCAACGTTAAATGTCAGATTCTCTTCAAGCAGATCGGCGGATACAGACACGGAGCCGTCGGCATTTTCAATGTTGACAAGCTGCGAGAAATTGTCGACGCCCGTTTTAACCAGAGCATTGTCCTTCAACTCGATTTTGGCGGCCGACAAAGCAATGCGGTTACCTGCGTTGATGCTGCCGGCGACCGTGATGACGGCGTTGGGGTTGAGCGGAACGTCGCCTGATTGAAGGTTGGACCAGTAGGAATCGGTAAAGAGATCGGTCTCGAGCACCGAGTTGCCGAGCGCACCGGTCCATGTTTCGTACTCGTCCTGCGTTGGTGCAACGGCCGTGAAGCTGCCTGCGTTGATGACGCCGGTCGATCCCACGGCCATGCCCTGAGGCGAGACGAAGATCAGGTCGCCGCCGATCTTGCCGTCTTTGACGGCGTTCACCGTCCCGTCGACCTTGATTTGCTGGTTGACGAAATTGAGCAGTCGATCGGCGCTGATCGTGCCTGAGGCATTGTTCAAATGCAGATTGGCGATGTTGCCTGCGTCCAGACTGAACTTGTCAAACCGATTGATGCCCGTTTTATTGTTGTTGACGAACTTTTCCGTGTGAATGTCGTATCGATTGCCGTTAGCGGTGATCGTCGTCTGGTTCCAACCGGCAGGCCTTGAAATTTCCGTGGCCGCAATTGCCGGTACGGAGAGCCCCGTCCCCAACAGGCCGATGGCGAACAACAGCGTAACAGCGTCGATTGAGGATGGACGCACGTCCGTTGCCACGGTCGATTCTTGGCGGCCTTTGCCGCAGGCGGTCTTCGTTTCGTTTGTCACGACGCGAACGCCGCGCGATCGGTTCCACAAAACTTTGAATATCCTGTTCATACTGCCCCCTGCAGCCGGCACGCCTCAGACGTACGGGCTATTGGTGGTTACCACGTCGCAACCAACGAAATGTCGAATCGTGCGGTGTTGACGTGGGTGTCGTCGCCGATGTCCTTTTCGAGCGGTACGCCGACCGTGGCGGTCAAGCCCGCGCCGTTCCACAAGGGCCAAGTGAGGCCGGCGCCGATGCTGGCAAGCGTCTGCTGTTCATAGGCCGACGTGCCGGAGATACGTCCTGCGTCGACAAAGGCAAAAAGCGACGTTTTCGGTCCCAGAAACGCCCAGTCGAGCTGCGCATTGACGTAAGCGCCCTGTTCGGCCGACAGCACGTCGTTCTCATAACCTCTCACGCCGCTTGTGTGCCCGAGATAGAAGTATTGGGACGTGGTGAGATCGTCGCCGCTCACAACGCTTTGCCAGGCTCCCGACAAGGTAAATGTGACGCTGTGCGTCATGCGATAGCGCCAGAAGGCGTTGCCGGTGAAAATGTTTTGCTTCCACTCTTGGCCGAACGTTTCTTCTACGGACTTTTCGTGTGACAGGGCCGCCGTGGCGTAAAAGACCGAGCGTTCGCCCAGGAGAATCGCCTCAAGGCCTCCCGTCCAGGAGTCGATCTGCGTGTCGTTGATGGTGATGTCCCAGAAGTCGGTCGTCGATTTCTGGCGGCTCCATTCGCCGTAGATCGTCCATTTGGTCTCGGACGTGACGTATAGCGGATGATCCAATCGGATCGAATAGTATTCAGACGTGCCCTTCACGTCGTCGTCCGAAGACGGTCCCTGCACCACTTCGACGTCGCCGAACGAGGCCGAAGCCGTGAGTTTCGTGCCGAGGCTGTTGAGCGGCACGGCATAGCTGGCCATGAAGCTTTTGCTGCCTTCGCTCACAAGCCCTAAAACCGTAAATGCGTCGCGAAAACCCAGTACGCTGCGGTTGGTGACGCTCGCGCCCACGCGCGGCCGACCCGTCGATCGGGTGCCTAAAGTATCGGCAAAGACTGTTGCCGTCCAGTTGGCGGGTTCGGCCGCGGTGATCTCATAGTCTGTGGTTTCCGGAGAACTGCCCGCACGTATGTCGATACGAAGCACCACGTCGTTGGTCATGTTGAACCGCACGAGGTCTTCGCTCATTTCGCGGTAGTTGGCGATTTCGCCCGGCACAAGATCAAATGCCCCTCGAATGTAGCTCTCTCGTGTGTGTTCGTTTCCCGTGACCGTCAGTTTTCCGGTCTTGCCTTCCACAAGCGTGATCGCCAGTCGCCCGTTTTTGATGCGCTGCGGCTTGATGCGAGCTTCGCACACGACGTAGCCTTTTTCACGATAGAGTCGGTTGATCGCTTCGAGCATGGCCTCGATGTCACTCATGCTCACTTCGCGACCGATCCAAGGCGCAACGGCTTTGTCGATCTCTTCATCGGAGAGAATCGCCGACTTGCCGTGCTCAACGGCATTGAGCTGAAACCGAAACGCCGATGCTTTCTCTTGTTCAGGCGTCCTCTCGCGCGCCTCTTCGTGCTCTCGGCGGATTTCCTGCATTCGCTCGACTTCGCGCTCCTGCTGCCACCGTTCAACATCGCGTCTGATCTGCTGTAGGTCACGCACGGCCGGATTGCGTACGTCGCGGCCCACATCGGCAGCGACCTGCGCGTGGACCGGCGTAAGCATGCACAAGGCGAAAACCGCCATCAACCGCGTGGTCAGTCGGTCTTGCCAAATCGCCATACTCCTCCCTTGCTTGAAACGAATCCAAGCCACATTTCCACTTTAACGGGAAATTCTCGGTTTTCCATCGTTTTGTAAGATTTGCGTTAAGGAAGACAAAAATGTTCCCTTTCTGGCAAAACCCTTCATTGACGGGGCGTTCAGAGCAATTTGAACTGCGATTTGCCTTGGCATTTCGGAAAAAATAGGGTTATTCCTCCCTCTTCGGGTTACGATTCGCAAACGTCGAACTCACCGTTTCGCAAGAGATCTTTCCCGGTACGACCGATTGCATCTCGATCAAAGTGCAGTCATCCTCAAAATTCCCACTTGAGATTCAGGTGGCCCCAGATGCCGGAGACATCGCCGCCGAAGTCTGCGCCGGCACCAAGGCTTGCGGCAAAACCGTCGGTGAAGCGCCCGGTAAGCGACACAGCAGCCGTTCCCGTATCACGTGTGTCCACATCCTCGTCAAAGCTAAATGAGACATCTCGCCAGGGAGCGAAGCTCGCTTCGGCCGTGCCGTAGCGTTTGAGGAATTCGTGATTCCAGACGAGCATGGCATCGAGCGCCGCTTTGGTTTCATCGGCACCGAATTGTGCCGAGAACTTCACGCCCAAGCTCGAGCGAAGCGACTGATACGTTTCACCTTGGACATGCAACGCCGAACCATGAGCGGATTCCTCCGTGACGGATGGCTGATGCATGAAACTGTAGTCAAGCCAGACAACCGGGCCTAACTTCACGTTTGTCATCAGCGGATAAGCCTGCCCGATACCCAGCGCCAAACTGCCGCCCCACCCCGTCCAGTCGCTTGAGGCGCTGTCGGTATAACCATCAAACCGCACCACACGATCGGTTTCAGCATTTTCAACAGCAAGCTGCGCTAACCCGAAGGCGTATGTTTCAACGGTTGTGGCAAAGTCGTATCGGGCATGAGCACCTAGATAGAAGCTTTGCGCGTCGGTCTGACTGCCGTCGGTTCCGTCGTATTTGTCTTTTCTATCGAGAACTGCTGCGTGCGTGCCGAGCGTCAGTCCGCCTTCGCTCAAAGAAGTCTTAACGTCGACCCCCGCAATCAGTCCGGCGTAGTTGCTGCGAATACCGCGGTCTTCGATCTTGCCGTAACCGCCCAAAGGACGGATGTAATACGACCGCCCTGTGGCGTCAACTTCAAGTGCTGTCGGAGAGCTGATTTGCTCAAGCACCGCGCCACTCACCACACGCTGAGCCATTAATGCCGCACGCCCGGCGCGTGCAAACGCATCGGGGCCAAGCTTTTCGTAGGCGGTGTTCAGCGTACTGCCGTCGGGATTGGAAAAGTCGAGCGCCGCAACCAAATCCTGCATGCCGCCCTGCGCTTCATCGGCATGTTTGTCGAAAGCCGCCGCTATGGATTTCGTGTTGGAATTTGAGGCATATTGGCTGTAGGCACCGGCGTCGCGCGACGTCGTTACGGTGAGAACGTTCTTATTGTCCACGCTTCCGGTCATCGTGAGCGTGGGCGACGACTCAATGAAATCGGCGCTATCAAGCAAAACGGAATCGCTGTCGGAATCGCTTTTTACAACGATCGCCTCAGATAGCTCAATTGTCTGCGTTCCTTGGTAAAAGCCCGTTGAGGGCAGCAAATCAACCTGTTCTCCGAAATCTCTCGTCGTTGGCCGAGTTTCATCCCTGATCACCAGATGATCGGTTGTCCCGTCTGCTCCGAACTCAATCACCACGTTTCCCTTCTCACCCATTTCAAAGGAACCGTTGATTTCCATTGTGCCGATGCCGTTGCCGGGCGAGAGTGTTCCGTTGTTGATGAACGTGCCGTATGAAAAGAACACGTCGTCAGAAACCTCTTGACCGTCGAGCAGCGTATAAAGTGCCGCCAGGTTGAACTGTCCCTCTCCGCTTAACGTCGCACCCTCGTCCACTGTCACCGACAGTACGTTGGCGCTGCCGTTAAAGACCAGTTCACCTCCCTTCACGTCCATTGTCATGGCCGCCGTAACGGGTGTATTTTCGTAGTCGTCCCAGCCGCCGTAGATGTTGCCCGTATATGAGAGGCGGAAATTCTCGTCAGTCGTCTCTGCTATGGCGGCCCCCGTCTCATCGGCTTTAAGGCCGAACGTCAGATGCGTCACCATTTTGTCAACGGTGTCGACGGTTACTTGCTCGGGGTCCTTCAGCCTTTGTCCGTCTTGGTAAAACTGCACCAGATCAACCATCGGATTCCACAGAGAAACGATGTCCCCCGAAAGACTGGCGCCGTTCATGATGTTGATGTTGGAGACGAGCGCGCTGTCGTCAATGTAGATTGCTGCTCTTGTTCCGCTCAATGTGCCCGTGACGTCAAACGAGGAGACCAACGCGCCGTCGAGTCCGATCGTGTCCGCACCATCCGGATCTCCATAATTGGCCGGATCGTAGATATAAGACCCGCGCTGCTCGGTCGTTTCTCCGATCGTATTGTCGCCGAACGAGAACATGGCACCGACGCCGTAAGCGCCGTCGGCCGCCAGTGTTCCCTGATGCACAATGTGATGATTCTTACCGTAGGTCACGGCAAGCGCATAACCGTAGTCGCCGTCCGATCGTACCTGTACGTCCGGGGCGATGCGCAGCGTATTGTTCGTACCGTCAACACGTATGCCCAGCGCATACGTGCCGCTGGTCAGGATGTCGGCCGCTTGCGTGATGTCATTGTTGCGGCCGTATATGTGAAGACCCACACCCCAAGGATTGTCGTTGGCAACACCCTCGATCCAGCCCGTTCCATCTTCGTTTCGAGCGAAATAAGGATTCGTGTTAACGAGGGTGATGCCTGAGTTGTAGACCGAATACCCGAACCAGTCGCGGCGATCGATGTCAAAACCGAGGTCCTGCAGGACGGCAAGTTCGGCCTCCATGAAAGTGCTCCAGTTTCGCCAGTACTGATGGCTCATCAAACTGTTTTGCAGTTCAATGTGACTCAGTTCGGCCATACCCTCTTCCCAGCCATTGACCGGTAACCCGTTGACACCCACAGGTTTTTCGAAATGAAGCTGATCGTGATAGTAGATAGTCGCACCTTGGAGAACGTCTTGAACATTCTCGCTCGTGTAGTAAACACCGGCGTCGCTTTCACCTAAGCCGAGTTTATCTCGCTCTTCCTCTGAGTAAAGATCAAATGTATTTGAACGATCGCTGTGATTATCCGTAATGGACATAGCTGCTTTTGGAGCATCACCGTCAATGTCACGAAGTCCCTGGTCCCACACGGAAAGCGAATCACCGAACTTGTTTTCAACCGCGGTGCTCATGAGTCCCAGCGCATGAAACATTTCGTGCGCCAGCGTGGCGGAAAGGTTGCCGACTTCGCCGTTTTCCGACAGCGTATGCATCGGGCCGTCATACCAGTTGCCATCAGGGGCTGCTGTGTGACCGATGATGATCAATCCGGTGATGCCGTCGCCTCCGCGTCTGGCACCGTAGAGCATTTCGGCTGCGAGTTCCGTCATACCGGCATATGGCCCTTCTTTGATGACGTTGCTGGTTGCCCCCGCGTCACCCTCGCGAGAATCTTCGGTCACCACAGCTACAGTGCCCGTTGATACTACGGAATCGCCGATCATTCGTCCGAGATAATCGAAGCTCTCGTCAATGAGACTCTTCTCGGATCCTGACAGTGTCCATTTCGATACATTGTTGTCAGGATCTTCCGGATCGTCTTCAACCGGGAACGCGTCAAAGTCAAAGGAGTCTCCCTCGTCATACACCTCGAGCGTCACAAAAGGACTGCCGTCGGCGAGCGTATAGTCCCAATACTGCAGAGCTTGCGCCGTTTGCGACGCAACAACGGTCAACACGCCGAAACAAGTCAACGTTTTGACGGTTTGAGGCAACGTTTTTTTCATCTGTCCTCTCCTTGTGCGATCGTACGGCTCGGTCTTCCTGAGAAAGCCTTTTACTTTGAGTGTTTTAATCACGCTTATTCGGGTGCCGCGACTCCCGAGACTTGCGGACGCGACTCAAACATCGCCCGCTCGCCCTTCTTGAAGTACGCGCACATTTCCGGGTCGGGCCCGTAGAGGTTGCCCGCGGCATGAGCCCTCGCCCGACAACCGCCACAGAGCAGCATGTTGGCAAGTTGATTTTCATTGCTTACGTTTTCGCTGAGCACGTTGTAGTGATCGACCTTGGTCGTGATCTCCTTTTCGCTCAGTTTGCGCTGCATCTCCACGAGTTCCTGAATGCGGTCGCGATTTTGCTTCATCAGGGTGAGGAGATGGTCGATGAACTCGTTTTTGCGCTTGTCGGCCTCGCTGCTCTTGTCGGTGATCGAACTGATGCCGCGGTCACGAACGACGATGCCGCTGCCCGTGACACTGTCTACGAGCGTGCCGAAGAAAGCCCAGTAGACGACTGCCGCCATGCAGACGGTGAAGCCCACGAGCAAAACCCACATCCAAGGCGACGTGACATTGGATATGACGTCCGGCTCACGTAATTCGTTTCTCCGATTGGAAAGTTCAGAAAGCAGCTTCATAAAACCATACTTCGCACAACAAACTCATATCGAGCGGATCAAGGTCAGGCCGCGCCGCATCATTGTTCTTGGTCTGCACACGCGCGGCTCGTCTCGACAGCGAAAGGATTCTTGCTACCTCCGCGTTGTTTGAATACGAGTCCTCGTTTCACTTTAGCCGCAAATTTCAGAGCTGCCGTCGCTTTCGTTCATCCGCGCATATGAGCAGCCCGTTGTCCCCTGACCTTCGCAAACCCTTGATTCATCGGGCTTTTTAGGTCATCGCCCGTTAAGGCTCAGATCTCTGCCATCCCTTAATGGGTTTTCCCTAGGCCTTGAGATTTCAATTCGCATATACTCGAATTAACGTTTCGCACAACAAGAAAGAGGCCAAGCACGATGGCTGTTCGCAGCACTGTCTGTTCAAATCGTCCACATGTCGCCGCTCGCTCTCTCAAGGCGGCCTCGACTGACTACAACATCACGCTTCCGGAAGAGGAGTCGTCAGCCGGATCCACTGAAGCTTTGTTCCGTTCAAGCTCCGTTTCCGTGCCCCAGTCTCCCGAAAGAGCTCTCTTGCGACGTCTTGAAGCGCCATTTCTGGAGTGTCTGCAAGACGCTTCGGTCTGCAGCCGCCGCTCGGTCTTTGTCGTCATCGGTCCCCGCAAATCCGGCATGCACACGTTTTTTGAGCAGGTTGTTCCCGATGCGCCGCGTGTGAACTTTGCCGATGAAGGTGCAAGAATGGACGCCGAAGACGCACCGCGGACTTTTTTTGCGCGTTACGCGTCTTTGCCGATGCTGGTGCTCTATAACGTGCATCTGGTACCCGCCCTCGTGAGATTGATTGTTTCCGAGGCCGGACGCATGCACGAGGGCGCCGATCTGGCCGCCCCCAAAATTGTCATCATGGGATCCAGCGTACGACTTCCCGAGCTTGAAACCGCTGCCGAACGCAACAGCAACGTTCGGATGTTTCGCATGCGCACCCTGTCTCAGGGTGAAATCACGGGCGGCGGACACGATTTTCTCGAGCGGCTGCGCCTTTTGGATTTCCCTTCCGTTGTCTCTTACAACGAAAGCAACCGCGATCTGATTCTGAGCCAAGCCATGAGAGGTGGCTATCCGTCGGGACGAGACGGCACGCCCGACGAGCGCCACGATTTTTTTCATGATCTCATCCGCGAAATCTGCCGACTCGATCTTCCGTCTGTAAGCCCGCTGAAAAATCCCCTGTTGCTTCGCAAGGTTTACCGCATGGTGGGTGCGGTTTCGGGAGAAAGTGTCAATCTCACGCACATAGCAGAGGTGCTCGGCATCGGACGCCCTTTTGCCAAGCATTGTCTGGAAACGCTCGAGCGGCTTTGCTTGGTGGACCGCATTGCTGTCTGGCCGGGCAGCCTTGCCTTTGAGCGCGGCGTACGCAGTCCCAAGTATGTCGTAGCCGATTCCGGATGGCTGTGCGGTCTGCTTGGCTTTTGCAGTACGGCGCCCTGCGTTATTTCAAGCGATCATCCGGGGGATGTCCGCAGGTTGCTTACGACTTGGACTTGGGCTCAATTGGCAACCCTCACGGACAATGCTCGGGATTTGCATCTGTGGCACTTTGCTTTGCGAACGGGACTATGCATCGACCTGATTCTGGAAGACGCCAGAACGGGGTCGCTCACAGCCTTCCAGGTCTCAACCAAGGAAAACGTCACGGAAAACGATTTCGGCGCTTTGGTGAAATTCAGAGAACTTGTCAAAGACCGTGAGGTTCAAAACGTTCTTCTTTATTGCGGGCAAAGCTTAAGACGCTTTGATTCGATCGGAGTTGCGGTGCCGATGGCGTTTTTGTGGTTGTGACGGATTGCGGATAGCGTATTGCCTGCGGCGATCGTTGACGCACCCGAGGTTAACCTCGTGTTGAACCATCTACGAAGGAATAACATGAGCAAAACCAAAAATAAAACCGTCGTCAAGGTCAAAGTACCTCGTACCCGCAACCTGATTGCCAAGGCGCTGTGTTCCGGCCGGCAATTTCAGAGTCGCCCCTTCGTTAACAGGAAAAAGGTGCCGGCAAAATTCGACTGGCGCAAAGAGATAGGCTAAACGATAAGCCCGTACGTCTGGAAAATCTTTTCAAGCCGTTTAGACTTGGACGAGCGGCTTCTTTTCTCGGTCTCAGCCATGATTGTCCAATACGCTTCAGATCTGCACCTCGACTACGGACAGAATTACGAATACGTCCTCAACAAAGGCTTTGAGGAGGAAGGCAACGTGCTCATTCTTGCCGGCGACGTTGCAAATCTAGTGGCGCTGCGTACCTATCGCCTCTTCTGGGACCTGTGTTCCTCAAACTTTGAAAAAACGATCTTCGTACCGGGCAACCACGATTACTACGGCGAATGGGACAAGGTCGAAGACCTGATTGAACCGATCAAGATTTCGATCCGTCCCAATGTGACGTGCTGCAACAATGAAGTCGTGCGTGTGGGCGACACTGACTTCATCTGCTCGACTCTCTGGTCGAACATCATTCCCGAACAGGCTGCCGCGGTCAATTCCACACTGCTTGATTTCAGTGAAATCACGTTCGACGGCAAGAGAATCACAGTCGACGACTACGTCGCCATGCACAAGGAGGCCGTCGCATTCCTTCAGGAAGCCGTAGCAGGGTCCGATGCCAAGCACATCGTCGTCGTAACGCACCACGTGCCGAGCTTTACCCTTTGCCGAGAAGATCACAAGAATTCGCCCATTGCTTCTGGCTTTGTCACCGAACTGGGCAACTGGATTGCAGACTCACGCATCGACTACTGGGTCTACGGCCACTCACACACGTCGATTGAAGGCTGCATCGGTAAGACAAAGTTCGTCTCCAACCAATTGGGCTATCTGGCTCTGAACGAAGGCGAAGACTATTCGCCTTGCAAGACGTTCTTGATCTAGTCGGTTTACCATCTTTCAATGATCGAGTCGATAACCTCGTTTCTAGCCGGCGACGGCGGCCTTTGGGCTCTTTGCGTGTCCGCCTTTTTGTCGTCAACCGTCTTACCGGGAAGCTCGGAAGCGCTTCTGGCAGCGGCTCTCGCATCCTCCCCGCAAACCGATCGCGCCCTTTTACTTGTTGCCGCGGCAAGTCTCTTTAATACGCTCGGCAGCATGACCAGCTGGGCGATCGGCCGCTATGTTCCCCATCGCGTGCCGGCAAACGACGCCGTCGATCGTCTGCGCCGTTGGGGTGCCCCGGGACTGGCGCTGGCCTGGGTACCCGTCATCGGAGATGTGCTGCCGCTCGCCGCCGGGTGGCTTCGCATCGGTTTCTGGCAGGCTCTTCTTTGGACAGCAGCAGGCAAGACCGCTCGTTATTCGGTCATGGCCTTGGCACTTCTGGGTGTTTTCTAACCGGCTCTATCTTTGCAGCGCCGCTATCCTCTGCGCTTCTTCGGAAAGCGGCCGATCATCCATATAATCGATGTCGTTGTCCTTGAGCCACTGTTTAAGTGCCTCCAGTACGGTGAGTTCTTCGTAGCCGTACCAGTCTTGAAGCTTTCCGCATTCATCGAGGAAATCTTTGAATCGTCGGAAGGCGCCGCGGCGAGAGAAGATTGCGACGACGCGTTCACACTGCTCTTCAGACAAGAACTCCCGGGCGAACCGCAGAGCCATGCGATGGCCTAAACGCAATTCGGAGGCGTCCGGAAAAGCGATCCAGGAGCCTTCTTTCATTGCGTCGTATGCGGCGTTGATTTCCTCGGTGTCGGCAAACATAGAGTTCGGCACATAGACGATGCCGTCGGCGTCGGTCCGTACAAACGCTTCGGCGTCCGACTCCCAAGGTGCCAGCATGGAAAAAACATCTTCGAATTCGCGCAAGGAGATCACGATCAGTCTCTCTTTCCGATTCTTGACAATTCAGAAGGAGCTCACTTGTCGGCCTTCTTCTCGTCCTTTTGCTTTTTGTCGCCCTCAGCCTTGCCCTTTTCATCGTCGGAGAAACCGTCGCGGAAAGCGTGACCGACTTCCCGGGTGGCGTCACGAGACGCATGACCGATTTCACGGGTCACGTCGCGCGTGGTGTGACCGATGGTGCGGCCGGCTTCCTTAATGGAATCAAAGAATGAGTCGGCAGCCGAAACCGTGGGAACGGAAAGCATCAAAGCGATGGCGGAAGCAACAGCGGCAAGTTTGTTCATGTATGAGACCAAATCGGTTCGTTGGTGGTGGTTGCTCGCAATTATGCCATTGCACCTGACACTCAATGACCGCAAGCTTCTGACGATCGTCTCGTACGACTTCCAACAGCGTTTGTTTTTGCATGCGACGGAAATTGACGCACGTAGCCTTAATGTTTCAGTGTCGCAGCAAGAAAGCGTTTAAAGACAAAGCGAAACGCTTGAATTCGGAACACGAACCGACGCCGCGACCTTAGCGAACTACTGAGAAAAACAACCGACAACCTTTGCCGAGGACGACAATGTTTGCGTACAAACTGACAATAAAGACTCGAAAGAGTCGCAAGGCCAAACTTGAGAAGTTCATCACCGCTCTTGACTCAAGCGATCTCACGAAAGCCGAGAAAGACCACATTCGAAAGCAGATCGCCGCAAAAGTTCGAGACTTCTATGCGCTTGCCAAGAAGTACGAATGCCTTCCGATAACTGTTAAGCAAACATTCGAAAATGAAAAGGTCAGCATTCGGATTAAGCTCATCCATGCCGGCACATTGGATGCTCTGGGCGAGCACCTCATCCGTATGTTCGATACGAAATACTATTCGCCGGTTCAAATGACGGTCACGTTTCCGAATCCCAACGGAGACGACCTGTCAGCGGCGATTGAAATTGCCAACAGCGCAAAACGCAAAACATAGATTCGATAAATAACGATTATCCTTTCACTTAGCCAGCCTGCCGCCGTTAGAGATTTCCTCCTTTTGCTCTTTCGGCGGCAGCTTTTTTCTTCAATCCGCCCCATCCCTTGTTCCTCCTGACTTTGCGAGTTTCGGCCGCGGGCTGCCAACTCACCCCGACACAATCCCCAATATTTTCACTTCGCTTTCGTCAAAATATTTCCTTGCTCCCTAACCAGTGATCTCGTCTTCAATTTTCGGCAGTAAGCCCCGAATATCTTGAGAGATCCTAGATAGAATCTCCTAATTTAACAATCTCGAATGTTTATCATCAATTATTCGTTGACAATTGCGAATAAAGACTGTTAGACTCACCGCATCTAACTAGGAGGATAAAAATGTCTGATAATTTCAAGGAACTTTACGCTAACTTGCAGCGTCAGCAGGAAGAACTCAAGAAACAGGCTCAGGAAGCCAGAGCTGAAGCCATCGCTTACGTTCAGGAAATCATCACCGATTTCCAACTTAAAGCTTCCGACTTCACGTTCGCCGAAGAACCTGTTGCCGCCACCAAGAAGTCCCGCGGCAAGTCCCCGATCAAGTATCGCCTTCCCAACGGCGTCGAATGGACCGGCAAGGGCAACATGAAGCGCGAAGTTCGCGCCTTCCTCGAAGCCAACAATATGAAGCGTGAAGACCTCGAACAGTTCCTGACCGAACAGTTCAAGAAGTAATCCGAAGCCGTTCGGATTCAAAAGCCTCCCTGGACAACCTCGGAGGCTTTTTTGCGATCAATTCCGGTCGAAATCCTAACTTTCAACCGATCGGCCTTTCGGCCATTTTCGTACACACGAAAAAAAACGCCGACTGTCTTTGGCCGGCGGCGAGGATCATCTGGGCGGATCAGGTGTTATTCAAGACAGCTGATCGTTTCGAGAATGTATGGGTCCTTCGAGTCGCCGTAAGTCTGCCGAAGCAGACGTGAAATGCGGCTGCTCGCGCAGCCAAAACCGAAGGACTCGCTCAAAAGGCCGGGGTCAGCCTTGATGATATTGAGGATTTCCTTATCGGAAAGGTCCGCAAGAATGTCTTCGTTGGCGAGCAACGCCTGGCGCACATCGTATGTGCTGTCAACACAAAGCGCCTTGACGGCGTCCGGCGGCAGCGCATCGCGTCGCGCCACTTCGCTTCGTACCGCGCGAGCCGGGTGGTTGGCCATACGAACCACAAACGGTTCCGTATCGCCGTTGATCGGAAGGTCGCGAGCGACCCCCTCAAGACCGTCTACGGGAATCATGAGTTTTGGCGTTGAGCCGGCCGCGCGCAGATCGCCCTCGACTTCCTCAAGAAACACCAAGGCATAAACATAGTCTTGCGGTCGTCCATAGAGGTCTAGGCCAAACTCCGAGGCGCTGCGTCTGTGGCGGGTAAACGGAAGACGGCGTTTTGGAACTTCATCGGAAAATTTTTCCAGCCGGTCCTGCAGAATTCGCGCCTCCTGGCGCACACTCAGATCGGGATGTTCATAGAAGTGCTCGATAAGCTTTCGAGCTTTTTCGGCAAGCGCTTCGTATTGCTTTTCAAACGCCACCGAGCGCTCAAACTCTTCTACGGTAGCCGCTTCGCTCTTCTGACGCAGCGGATTGTGGTAGGCATTGTTTGCAGCCTGCGTCATCGACTCCATCGTGTTTTCAATGAGTTGTCCGTCTTCGCAGGCGAAAGCCACGGCTTGATCGAAACTCATCAGACCGACGGCCTGAGCATTGAGCGAGAGATTGTTTTTGACATCGTGCGAGGCGTCGTTTGCAAGAAGCGTGACGGACTCGGCCGTCAGATTCTGCTCCGTAGCCGCAGCCGTGCGCAGTCGTGCGTCCGGGTGACGGGCAAGCAGATTCATAAAGGCGGCCCGGCGCATCGCCTCTTCCGGCATTGCCGCATCCATGCCGCCCCAGCGAACCAGGTCGGCCACAAACTCGGTGGAAACCGCCACCGTGATGATTTCGTCCCACTCGTCCGAACCCGTCATGCGCTTGCCGCTGATCAGGCCGATGCCGCTGGGAGCACGCTTGATCAGTTTCCGGAATTCGGGCAGTTGAGGCTGCAGGATTGGCGGCACACATTGATGGTTGTCGTTAACCGTTGATGGGGTATGGGTCATTTTCAAATTTCCTCTCGAAAACCTTTTTTGCCAATGACAAATTTATTGTCAACCGCATGGTAACGGAGGATGCGTCATTTTGCGACTCACCCGCAAAATAGCTTTACAACTCGGGCAATTTCGGCGGATCTCTCTTTCGATAACAGGTGTCACGCAAGCGTCAGTCAGTGTCGCACCGACTGTCAGAATGATCGTATGTCCAATGTCTCTCAAGGAGTCGAAATGACCGATCAAAACAATACGACCACCGTCGAAACCTCCCAAACGAACTCCGGGGCCACTCTCGAACAGTGGCAGCATCTTCCTATTTACATGACCAAAGATCGTGTAAAGCCTCTGGCAGTACTGCGCTACGGCGACACGACCGTGCGACTGGGCTGGCCCATCGTGGATTACCTTTTGTCGGCACAGTATTCACCCACGCGCCACACTGAAGACGGAATTTCGCCGGCAGTGATCGTCGAAGAGACCGAGATGACCTACACGGCCGAGCCCACGGCGGTGCCTGAGCCCCAACTCGAAGTCTGGGAAATACTTGCCAAGAGTCCGTCCTACGAAATGCGCAAGATAGCCGCCGGCCGCGGCCTGAAAGTAGAAACTTTTATCAAGCTTCTGAACGATCGCGCTTTTTGCGTGCGTGAAGCTGTGCTTGACAACATCGACGGTCTCGAGACGCTTGCCTCGACCGAAGACGGACGTCGAGCTGTTGCCGACGCCCTCAAGGATCGCACGCTTCGCAACACTGTGCGCCACCGCATCCGCTACATTGACGAACATGCTGCAGCCGTTCTGCGTCCCCTGTTGATTAAAGCCGTTACCGAAGGCGACGCCGTTGCGGGTGATGCGACTCCTTTCGAACTGGTGCTCAATCCCGACACCGATCCGTACACGATTATGCTCACGGAACCGGCAGCAATCGAAAACGCGATCGACAGCCTCATGAGTTACGACGACTTTGACGATACGGAAGGCCATAACGGCCCCGATCTGTTCGATCTGACCGCGCAACCCGAATACCTCATCGAAAAGTTTGCTTCTGACCCCCGAGAAATCGTGCGCCAGATTGCTGCTCACCACGTCAGCCCGTCCATGCCTGCCGCAAGAAAATTGGCCTTTGACGAGAGCCCTGCCGTTCGCCGCGCCGTTTGTGTCGAACCCAAAGATCTCACGAGCGAAGAGCGCATCGCGTTTTACGGCGATGATCCGGAGCGTCTGATTGACTACGTCGAGAATCTCCAGGAGCTCCCGGCAACGACCGACTTCATCCGCCTTCTCCTTGCTGACCCCGATCCCGCGGTTGTGCAACACACCACGCGCCAAATCCAAGACCTCATCGTCGAGGCGGTCAACGACGCCGAGGACTTTGAGGACGAAGACGAGGAAGATGAAGTCGACGAGTTCGGCCTCGATGAAGACGGGCTGGATCCCGACTGGGACATCGATTTTCGCGATCTGTACGGAGACGACGAAGAAGATGACGAGGACGACGATGAGGATGAAGATGAAGATGAAGACGAAGTCAGCAGAGAAAAGTCCGATGCACGCAATCTGAAGTTGCCGCTTTTCGACGAAAAGCTGTGACCATACATCGGACTGACGCATCCTATAGAGTTTGTTGCTACGAACTCTATAGGTTACGCGTAAAGAGAGACCTCGAATTGTGGACTTAGACTTTGCAGAACCGGTTCGCCGCTATTGATCCTTTCGTATCTCTACATGCTCAGGGAAGTCCTGCAACACAGTTAGTGCAGCCAAATACGTCTATTTTCTCATTACGCTTTTCCACCATTCCTCATTCCGGTACTTGACGGGCGAAAACCGCACCTTGCCTTCCTTTTCCATCGTCCAGATGTTGGAAACCTCGCGCGGCAAGATCAGATTGAAATCGTCAAACGCCTCCTCTACGTCCTTTGCCTCGGTGATCCGCACGGCAGCGTTTAACTCGGCGCGTTGCCGTGCCCGCCAAGCGCGGTGCCAGCGCTGCTTGTCAAACCTTTCGCTGTCAACTTTGAGCAAAGAACAGATCGGCGAGTAGCGGTGTGATCGGGACATTTCAGAGGCGTACCTAAAAGAATCTTTTCGCCCACTCTATTGCCTGCTGCGTCACTGACCGACGCAGTCGCACGCTCGCTTTCTATGCGTCAATCGTTGACGCACATCCGGATACCTTACTTGCGAACCCACTGTTTTTCACAGTCAACCGAAGTAAGGAGAACCACGCATGTGGTCGCAAATCCAACGAAAACTCTACGAAATCATCGATCCCAAAATTAACTTGCAAGTTCATTGCGCCGTCTATCCGGGCGGCGGCAAATCGTGTGCCAACGGCATACCGCGCTTTTGGGTAACTCTCGACGGAGAAGTCATCTTCGATTGCCAGCATGACTTCATGTTCATGTGGCACGACAAGGACTTCGACATAGGCAATCTTCCGTTTGAAGACGACATCTCGTGGTGCTGCGGTATCGTCATTCGCCACTTTCAGGCCTCCGTCGACAGACTCATGACCTTGCACGACCGGTTCGGCCTCACGGACATTCTTCTGGCGGCCGACCGCCGCATCGGCAAACGCCGCTGGCCGGAGATCTATAAAAACCGCTCCGAGGCTGCCCGCAAGGTACTCATCGCTCGAGGCTATGTCCCGCCCAACGAAGACGACACCAAGCTCGAAGCCGAAATTCAGGATGTTTTGAACACACTCGCGGCGAGCAACGCCGCTCTCAAATCTCTTTAGGAACAGAACATGCACCTTCTCAAACCGAAAGAAATCATTCGCATTCACGACGCCGTGATTGAGCGTTTCGGCGGCTTAAAAACATCCTCGATGGCGCCCGAGGAAGTTCTTTCCAAAGCCGCGGCTCTCGTCGGCCGCATCCGTACCGCGATGACCTACAACACGGCCTACGATTGGACCAACGTCTTTCTGTGCGCGGCCTTTCAGACTTACTGCATCGCTCGCGCTCATGCCTTTGCCGACGGCAACAAACGGACCGCCCTGAACGCCGCCGGACTCCTTTTTAAGCGCGCGGGCTATCGTCTGAAAGATTCCGAAGCCCTTCCCGAGCTTCTGGTGGAACTCGCGCAGGACCGCGTCAAACTCGAAGACATCGCCGCGCATCTGAAAGCGGAAATGACTGTCTCCGAGAAGACAACTGACGTTTCCGAACCCAACGATCCGTTCGCGAAATTGGCCTGGATGAAAGTTGACCCACAAACAATGGATCTCATTCGAGACTTCGCGGAAGAACGAACCGACATTCCGACGCTGTGCATCATCGGTTCTTCGCGGTGGCTCTCCGTGAACCCATTAGACCTTGCCGAGCTTGCCGTACAGGCAAGGCTCCTTGAGCGCCACCCGGAATGGTCTCTTGTCACATTCGACTGTCGAATCCGAGCCTTAAATAAGAAAAAGCGCGCGGACGTCGTGAGCGCAGCGCTCACCATCATCGAGTCGGCCGACCTTCTGCACCTTCGTGGACCGTCGTCGTTTATGCACGGTTGGCCGGAAGACTTTGAGACCGTCATGCAGGCGCTCAACGAACGCGCCAACGCCGGCAAACGAACGATCGTCACGGATAGCGAAACCGTTGCCGAAAGCTTTGCTCGGTATAACCGTCCCGTACCGGACATTTTTGCGAATGCCCTGATCGCCGAATTCAGTCTGGGCGCGATCGAACATTAACCTTGTCAGGGAGACAACAATGCTCGGAGCCATTGTCGGCGACATCGTCGGCTCTCAGTTCGAACACACCAATTACCTCAGCAAGTCTTTTGAGTTCTTTTCGCCCGAATGCTCCTTCTCTGACGACACCGTGCTCACGCTCGCCGTCTGTCAGGCGCTTCTGGAGACCGAAACAAAGCCTGAGCTTTTGCCGCAGGCCGCCGAAAGGCATCTTGCCGACTTTGCCAACCGCTATTGGAAGCTCAGTTACGGCGGACAATTCAATCGCTGGCGCATATCGGAACTCAAAACGCCGTACTTCAGCTGTGGAAACGGTGCGGCTATGCGCGTAAGCGGCTGCGGCTATGCGGCAAAAACGCTCGACGAGGTCTTTGCACTGGCGGATGCAGTCACCGCCGTCACGCACAACCACCCGGAAGGCCTAAACGGCGCCAAAGCCGTGGCTGCCTGCGTCTTTCTCGCCCGCACCGGCCACGACAAAGCCTCCGTCAAAAACTTCGTCGGTCGCCACTTCTACGACCTCTCGTTCTCGCTTGATTCGATCCGCCCGACATATTGCCGCGGTAAAGCGCTCAACACCTGTCAAAACTCGGTGCCGCAGGCGCTGTTATGTTTCTTCGAGTCGACGTCCTTCGAAGACGCCCTCAGAAACGCGGTGAGTCTCGGCGGTGACAGCGACACGTTGTGCGCGATTGCGGGAAGCGTCGCGGGCGCCTATTACGGCATTTCCAACGAGATCACACAAAAAGCCTTGAGCTATCTCGACGATCGACTGCGCGGTGTGCTCGCCGCTTTCGAGTCCCGATTCTGTCCGCTTTCTCGTGACTGATCGGCTGCGACGGAAAACGTCGCATACGGTTTTAGTCTTTTGTTGTCGGTCGACAAGACTTCCGAATATAAGCTATCTCTGAAGACAGTCGAGCCGCACGAAACAAAATAATCAAAAGGACTACACACATGTACTGCACCGACCGCATCTGCGCCGCCTTTGCTCTGGCCGCGCTTGTACACGAAAACCAAAAGCGCAAATCCACCGAGATTCCGTACATCTCGCATCCCATGGCCGTGGCCTCTCAGGTAGCCGTTTGGGGCGGCAGCGAAGATCAGTTCGTCGCGGCGCTCCTGCACGACGTGATCGAAGACGGCGGCGCGCAGTACATTCCGGTCATCGAAGAGCATTTCGGCAAGCACGTGCTCGAACTCGTGATGGCTTGCTCGGACGCGGCACCCGCCTCGGGCCAAGCGAAAGCTCCCTGGCTTGAGCGCAAGAAGCAGTACCTTGAGCACTTGCGCGCGGCTTCAGACGAGGTACTGCTCATCAGCGCCGCAGACAAATGGCACAACCTTCTGTGCACTCTGGCCGACGCCAAGCACTTGGGTGACGCCGTGTTCGATCGTTTTGTCGATCAGAGAAAGGGCCGCGCCGAAAAACGCAAGCTCGTCCTGTGGAACTACTCGGAGCTTGTTGCCATCTATCGAGAGCGCAAGTTGTCGGTTGCACCTGAACTTGAATCTTTGTTAACCGAAATCGACCGCGTGACGCAACCGACTGACTAACCATTGTTGCGTCTCACACTTTTTTCTTTCTTTTCTCCTTGAACCTCCTTGGGCCGGTCTTCGGATCGGCCCCTTTTTTGCCCGCAACATCTTGTGTTGCCACTTTTCCCGCCTGGTTCCTTCAGGGATTTAAACGCGTCAATAATTGACGCATGACAGTTGACAATTTCTGCTGCAGACAACCAAAACGAGTCAAACGGCCATGAAATTCTCCGACCTGAAATCAACCATCCTCGAACAGTTCAAGACCACCCACGAAGTGGTTCCGTTCATCGTCGGCAAGCCCGGCGGCGGAAAGAGCTCCTGCGCACGCGAAATCGCGCAGGAACTTGCCGTCACCCACAAGATTCCTTCTGAGCGCATCATCGAATTCAATCCGTCTCTGCGGGAGCCTTGCGACGTGCTGGGTCTGCCGCAATTTCACGGCGAGTGCACCAAATGGCTGCCGCCCGAAGAGTTCTGGGCCTTGCGCCAAGGTGTGGGACCGTGCGTGCTGATTCTGGAAGAACTGAGCGACGCCGACATGAACATGCAAAATCCGCTCTGCCGCGTCGTGCTAGATCGCTGCGCCGGGCAGCTGCGTCTGTCGGATCAACTCTTCATCATCGCCACGGGTAACCGAACCGAAGATCGATCGGGCGCCAATCGACTGAGCACGAAACTTGCCAACCGCATGCGCGAGCTCGAATTCACCGAAAACCTCGACGACTGGCTCGAGTGGGCGCAGGCAAACAACGTGCCTGTGAAACTGCAGGCCTTTCTGCGCTTTCGTCCTAGTCTGCTCTCGGACTTCGATGCCAAACGCAGCAGGAATCCGACGCCGCGCTCCTGGGCCTCCGTGGCCTTACTCCCCGAGTCGATCGAAAAGAAAGCAAAGCTCTTTCGGGAGCACGTCGCAGGTTCTGTGGGCGACGGCGCCGCGGCTGAATACGTGGGCTTTCTGAGAGTCATGAAACGCCTTCCGAGTGCCGAGAGAATCATTAAGGATCCTGAGGGGATCGAGATACCGAGCGCCAACGACATTCAGTGGGCCACGATTGCCCAGCTCAGTTCCGTCCTCACGACCCACAACGCCGAGGCAATCTGGACCTACACGGCGCGCCTAAGCCCCGAAATGACCGTGGCCGCGGCCAAGATGTATCTCTCGGCCAACCGTAAGGACTTTACGTCGGCGAAGACTCGCGACGGCAACAACCTCTACAGCACGGTCGTGGCCCGCTTTCTGCTCAAAAGCGGCCTTTTGATCTAAAGCGTGAAGGAGTAAAGCGATGCTTGCCGCCGACGTCGACCTGGGAAAGAAAATCAGCAAGGCCTCCGTGGGGTTGCTTCTTCATCATCCCTTTTTCGGCAGCCTTCTCTACCGTCACGAAGTGCTTATCACCGCTTCCGTCGAGACCGCCGCCGTGACGACTGACCGAGTCATTTTGCTCAACCCCGAGTTCGTAGAGAAATGCTCTGCGCCGCAGCTTGAATTTTTGCTTGCCCACGAGGTGATGCACATCGTCTTTGCACACATTGCAAGGCGCGGTGACCGGGATCCGGTGATCTACAACATCGCATGCGACGCCGTCATCAACGAAACGCTTATCGCCGAAGGTGTCGGCGAGTTCATCGCAGGCGGCATCCGTATGCTCGGCGCTCAGTACCGTACGTCGGAGTCCATCTACGACGAGATCGCGTCAAGACTCAAACCCAAGGAAAAAACGTCTCCCTCGATCGGCCAAGGCCTGACGCTACCGCTATTTCCGGATGATCTTGAGGCCGACGGGCAAGCCGGCGGACTCGCCGGTGCATCCGATGACGGATCCGAGAATGGCAACGACAGCACGGCAAGCACGCCTCCCTTCATCGGGGAACTCAACATCCCGGACCTTCCGCGTGAAGCACGGAAGATGACGCAGGAGGAAATCAACGAGCAGATCGAAGAAGGAAAGCTCGCGCTCGGCCAGGCGCTCACGACCGCCAGGACCTGCGGAAACATGAGCGGCGGCCTTGCCCGCTTCATCGGTTCGATTCTGGAATCCTCCATGCCCTGGTACGAACTGCTTGAGCGCTACATGGTCGGCAAGGCTGAGCAACGTTACAACTGGAGCCGTCCTGACAAACGGCGGCTGAACATCGGCTACCTGCCGCGGCGCGACCGTTTCCCGTCCTTGGGGACGGCCGTGATCGGCGTCGACGTTTCGGGTTCCATTTCCGACATCGAAATCGCCGAGTATCTCGGCCATTGCGAGCGAATTTTAGATCTCTGCCACCCGCGCAAGGTCTATGTCGTCTATTGCACAACGCAAGTTGAAGCCGTCGACGAGTATGAAAAGGGAGAACCGCTCGAACCTCGCAAAAACCTTTGGAGCGGCGGCACCTGTATGCCGGCCATCATGGATTGGATTGCAAAGAACGACATCGAAGCCGACGTCTGCGTCACGTTTACCGACGGCTATACGCCCTATCCAACCGGAAAACAGGTGCCCTGCCCGCTTGTCTGGGTGTTGAGCAGCGATTTCCACCCGCATCAAGACATGCGGGGCGAAGTGATCTACGTCAATGGCAACCGGAACTGAAACATGTACGTACACACGCCACGATCTTATTTTTATCCCGACCAACTCCGAAAGTTTCTCAGTCGGCATGCGAGCGACGATCCGATCGGTCAGGTCACCGCTGCCGACCTTGGAAAGCCCTACCTGTACAGCATCGTACGGCCCAACCGTTTTCGTTTCGTCTACGAGCTTTGGTCGGCCAGCTACCTGCCGCTCAATTTCTACATCTCGATGCGCCACATTTACAAGGGGCCTTCGCCGGGCTTCTACGCTCGCGCAAAGGCTGAGCTCATGCGCACCGGTAAACATCCGATGTTTTCCTTTGTGGACGGCTGGGCGCCGTTAAGACGCTTCGGCCTGGACAGAGACACCAGAGCGCCCCTGCAGATGCCGCTGTCCGTGCATACGGTCGACCGCATGGCCAAGTCAGTTTGGAAGAAACTGCCCTTTCACAGCGTCTATTCCAGACCGCACGCCTTCTCGCTCATCATGACGGCACTTGAAGGTCGGCTGACGCTCGAAAAGCTTGTCGAGCGCGCCAAGAGCGGAACCTTGCCCAAGAAATGGAAGCCGGTCACTTTTGCCTTTCGAAGCGTAGAGCTTGCGACTGATCGGCTGCTGGATCGCCGAACGCTGTTGGAGCCGAGTTCGAGAGCCAAAAGCCGGTTCTATCAACCCGAAAACATTCGATTTTGTGTGCCGCTCTACACCAAGTTATGCGGAACCTTTGCAAGCGTCTCCGACAACAACATCGACTTTTTCGAGGACCTGCCGGCTTACTTCGTGGCGCAAGAAGGTGCCGGCTGGGAATTGTTTTTGTCGGATGCGAGAAAAACCGAAGTCGAAACTGTCGCGCAAGGCAAAGGCAAACCGGAAGATCGTCAGACGAAAATCATTGAGGCGATCAGCAATCATCTGATCACCGCCCTTCTGAACGCCACTGAAGAACAGAGTCTCCTGCTCAATCTTGCTCGGGAGAAGTTTTATAAGGTCACACTGGTGCCCTTGTCCGCCGCTGACTGTGTGCAGTGTTACGAGGACATGCTCGACTGTTATCTCAGGCAATTGCAGAAGGTGTTCGACAAACCCGAAAAGTACACGGACAAGGAAGGCGACGAGGTGAAAACCGAACTTGAAGTCATGGTCTATCGGGTGATGCAGGAGGCTTTCGACGAGTTTTTCCCAACGCCCGACAAAGGCCTAGAATCGAACAAACAATGGCGTTTGCCCGTAAACGAATGAGGAGAAACAAAATGCTGATCACGATACGCAATGGCAAAGCGGAACTGCGAAACGACAACGGAGGATTGGTGCGTACGATGGGTTCGTCCAACGTGGTGAGTGTTTCGATGAGTTCGGAACTGGAACTCGTCGGCATCGTCTACGCCAGCGGCAAGGCTGAACTCCGGCGGCTTAACGGCGGCCTGCTTCGTACGCTCGAACCCAAGGACGCCGTGGACATTTCCTTTAGCGGCGATCAGGTGGCGATTCGCATGAGCAACGGTAAGACGAAGGTGCGCAAGGCTTCCACCGGAAGTCTCGTGCGTACGATCTGACGAACCGATATAGATTGCACCTATCTGATCGTCTCGATCCTGTCAGAATTCAGTACAGAATCAACATATCGTGCAAAGATCAACCTATGGACCGCCCATGGACTCGCTGAGCATCGAACTTGATTCCGAGCTGCTTGTTCAAGCCGAGGAAGTCTGCGCCGAAATGGACATCACGGTCGAAGACGCCGTCGTGATGTTGCTGCAGGAGACGCGTCTTGAGGGACGGCTTCCTTTTGAGGTGCCGTAGGACACCGATCTTCTCAATACACCGCAGGAGTAACAGCTGAGTGCGACCGGTACGCGCCGCCCGCGAAACTATCCATTTGCCGGCGGCCGTACTTTTTCCAACATCCGCAACGTCCGGAACAGCTCGCTAAAATCCAATAGATATCGTCCGGGCGCGGCTTTTCCTTTAGTACGCCGATGCCGCGCGCCCGTTATTTCGGACCTGGTTTCTCATATGTCTGACAGCAATACCGTTTCGCCCGTGCCTTCCATCACCGCCTCCGATCTTCTCAACTTTGCGTTGGATCACGCACCCAACAAAGCCAAAAAAGAAGTTGGCCTCTACGTCAAGGAGAATCTCTCCAAGGCCCCCATGTTCAAGGGAGTACGCACGAGCAGCAACACCTTTCTCGACGGCGCGACGTTTCGCAACCGCATTCCGACGTCTTTCAAAAACAGCATGCCGTCGATGAGCGCCTTCATCAAGACGCTTTTGAGAGAAACGCATGTCCAGCTTCTTGCCGACAAGAAGGCAAAGCACGAGGACCCGTTTAAGGCTGCGGGCGAATTCGCTCCCGAAACGGTGTACGGCATCACTGATAAGCTCCTCACGCTACTCAAGGGCAAGCCCGAGGAACTCGCCGCTCACGTATTGTTGCTCTTCTTTGATGAATTTTTGGAAGCCGACGGCAAGGGACTCTCTTTCTCGATTCCGGATGAGCGAAAGGATCGCTTGAGCGAAGTGCTCGGCGTGGTGCTCACCGCTCTTGATTCATCGGAAAAGTCCAAAGCGGGAGCCGAATTGTTCAAAGCCTATGTGCTCGCTCGTCAGCCGCAGTCAACGCAAGACAAGGAAGCGAGCGAATCTCCCGTTGAACCGAAAGCTAAACCGGCCGTCGCCAAGACTGTCCGCAAGACGAAGACCACAACCAGCGCCAAGTCCCGCGTGGCAAAACTCGTCAGCGACGGGTTCGATGCCAAGAAATCGAATCCTGCTACCGAAACGCTGCTGACGACCGCCGCCAACACTGTCTCGACCGAAACCGCCCCCGCAGAAGACACCCATAAGCTTCGCAGTAAGATCAAGCCTTCTTCCATTGCGGCCGCGGTTTCAAAATCGAACGCCGATAGCTCTGCGGCCAGCGACAAGATCCAGGACACACCGTCGGGCGAAGAGCCTGTTCAGAACGAGTCTGCAGTCGAGCCCCCTGCCTCCACTCCCGCCCCCGAACCGGAACCGACTCCTTACATTGCTCCCGACAACTTCCCGATTGAGAACGAATTCAACTTCGACGTCCAGCCCGCCCGAGGCAAGACGAGAAGTCTCGGCTACGTGCGACGTTCGGGCAAATTCACCAACCTGTTTCTCGTCGCCAACTGGTCGGATACCGCCAAACAGTTCTTTCAACAAGATCTCACATCGACCTTTCCGAGTTACGGCGCAGTAAGTCTCGACTCGGCCAAAGCTCCTTTGAAGCTCAGCGAGGGCTCCTTCTTTGTCTTTGACTGGTCTGAGGAAATCTTCCTTGTCCGCAAAAACGAATACGGCACGCCTCGCCAGGACTATCGCCTTGGAGTCGATTTCGAAGAAGTCGTGTCTTCCGGCGCCCTGCGGCATCTTGAGGAAGCAGGCGGCTACGTGGTTGTCTATCCGGACATCAAAGATGACGACGAGCTCGATTTGCAAGGCAAGGTTTCCATTCGCTTCATTCAAAAAGCAGATCCTGACGAAGAAGAAAACCGCAAACTCTTGCATCTCAACAACGTTCCCGTACTGCTTGCCGTCGGCAATCGGCTCTACGGTCCACTGAACCTTCTCGAAGATTCGCTTCATCGTCCCTACGTCAACCTGCAGCTTCGCTCAGGTTCGCGTGTGATCAAGGGCTTTGACCGTACGAGCGGCGTGGCTCCGCTTCTGACCGTTGAAGAAAGTTGCATGTCCGACGATTGGCGCGTCAACGTCAAGGTCGATGTCATCTTCGTCAACAACCTGCAACGTTGCGCCTACGACATGCTTACTGACGACGGGCTTCTCGCGAAACTCTCCGCGAGCATCGCCGAAACCCGTACCGAGCGTGAAAAGCTCGAGCAATGGGCTGCCTCTCAGCTTGAAACGAGTGAACTCTTCTGCGAAGACGATCGCATCCGCGCTTGCCGAAAGAATCGCATCAGGAGTCTCCTGCAGCGCGCCGAAACCAACGACTTGTATTTCGATTCGGTCATCGCCCTTTTATCCAAGACGATCGATCGTCGCGTCAACGATCAGAATTTCTTTGACGGCATCGTCAAGCAACTCATCGACAAGCCGGAGCTTAGGAAACGCCTGGAGTCGCACCGCGTGGTCACCACCCAGCTCGAGCACTTGCGCGAAGCCGTCTCGCAATTGGAGACCCGACGCGACACCCTGCAGCGCGAAATCACCCGCACGCTCGAGATGGAACGCAAGCAGGCGCAGGAAAATAATCGCACGCTTTTGGAAGACAACCGCAAGCTTGCGAAACAATGCGACGAACGACGCGCCGAGCTTGGCCTTATCGACGACATCGAGGAACTCGAGCAGCAAAAGTCGAAGCTACAGAGCAAAGTCGATGACCTCTCGGCCCAACACTCCAAGATCTCGTCGGAAATCAATGCGATCGACGATCACTTGAAGCAAGCCGTGCAAAAGGCCCACGCCTACGCCTTTGACGGTGCCATTGCTTCGAAACTTCTACAAGCGGCCTCCGACTGGGAGTCCGACACAGAGCAGACTAATTTCGAAGGGCGAGCTCGCGTGGTCGCTTCTCTGCCGCGAATCGAGCTCAAGGGAAAGGCTCTGGCTGACGCGCTCGTTGCCGACGTGCAAAGCTACCGCGCGTACGACAAGAACACGATCCTCAATTTCTTCATCCTGCTCACCCAGAACTTCCTCACGGTCTTTTCGGGCGAACCGGGTTCCGGCAAAACGTCGATCTGCGAGATTCTCTCTTACGTTCTGGGCTTGCGCTCGATGCATAAGTTGCCTGCTGTTGCGCAGTCGGGCCTGTGGAAAAATCCCATGGCGGCGCAGCGCTTCCTCACCGTCCCGGTAGAGCGAGGATGGACGTCCAAGCGCGACTTCATCGGTTACTACAACCCGCTTTCCAAGACCTTTGAGAGTACCGACTCTCGCCGTCGCGAAGCCTTTGCGGAACTGCACGCCGAAAACCAGAGAGGCTTTGACGACATCGCGTTTGTGATGCTTCTCGACGAAGCCAACCTCTCGCCCATGGAATACTACTGGGGCGACTTCATGCGCATCTGTGACAACCGTACGCACATCGGTGAGTACGTGTCGTTTGGCGGGGAAGCCACCTACTCGGTACCGGCTACGCTGCGGTTCCTCGCGACCATCAACAACGACTTCACGACGGAAAATCTTTCGCCGCGTCTCTTGGATCGCGCCAACATCGTGAAACTCCCCGAGCAGGACGTGCGATTCTCCAAACAACCCGATGAACGCGAGGAACACCCGATCGTCTCCTGGCACGCCATGAAGGACTACTTCGGTCCGAGGACAATGGAAAACGCCGACGAAGTCAACGCGCTTTTGGAAGATATTTACGCGGGCTTCAAGAATCAGCTGGGCATCTCCGTTTCGATGAGAACGCGTCTGGCCATACAGGATTACGTTTCTGCCGGCGCCGTGGTCTTTACGGGCGAAACCGAACCCGCCTACCGCACTGCTATTGACTTTGCTGTCGTGCAGCGCCTGATGCCGCGCATTGACGGCAACGGCAAGGAATACCGCGAGCGGTTGGAGGCCATGCAGTCGATCTTCGACGGCAACGGTCTGGATCGAAGTCGCACGGAACTAGCCGAACTCATCGAGCGCGGCGAAAAGTCCATGGGGTGGTATCGCTTCTTTTGATTGAGAAACGATGTCGCAGCTCGAACTTTTTACGGACACCGAACGCGTCGCGCTGAGGCTTCAAAGGGAGCCCGCTACCGTCTGCGCCGAAACGCTTCACCGTATCCGCCTGTCGGTCAAAGCTGATCGGCTGTGGCGTATCCGTATTCCGCATGCTGCTTTTGCCGAATTGGGTGTCGAGCCCGAGGGCATTGCGCACATCCCCATCCCGACGCTTCTCCTCAACGGCGAGCCGATCGTCACAATGGGTTGGCGCGATCAAGATTCCTTCGTTCTGACGCCGGTCGTATCCATTACGAATACGAGGCCGGCGGTTCTTTTCAAGGACTCGATCGGCGCGGTGTCACTCTCAGTCGAGTCGAGTATCGGGGCAATCCACACTGAGGCCTTCTTTCTTTCGCTCAAGCGCGGCTTTGTGGCCGACTACGTGAGCAAAATGGCCGACTACGTCGTCGACCGACTCAATGTCTGGGCCAAGGCGCCTGCGCCCGGGGAATACCTGACGGCTCCCGCAGAAGAATCCACATTTGCTACCGAACTCCAAAACCGCCTGGATTCGATCGAAAGGACGCTGAAAACCTTCGAGCAGCTGCTGCCCTACTTTCGCACCAACGCTAAGTTCGAGCTCGTCTCGCAGGAAACGGTCGATGGCGTAGGAAGGCTCACGGGGTTTTCGCACTCGACACTTCGCCACGTCATCGAACATCCCGAAGATCTCGTCACCTCAAGTCACGGCACCGGCATTCGCATCCACAACCACTACTACATGCCGCGGCATACATTGGTGGAAACCAAGCGCAAGACCTTTGACCTGCCCGAAAATCGCCTGATGCTGGGTTTTCTCGAACGCGTCACGGAAGTGCTTGAGGCGGAGGTTGAGGCCGTGGGTGCTCGTCGCTCGCAACTGCCCGAGCTTCTCAAGGTTGAGGATGAATACGTAAGCAGCGCCGAGGCGATCATGGGCGTGGTACTCAAGCGCCTCAAAAACCATCAGTCGCAGCTTGAAGCATTGCTCTCACACGCCAAACGCATCAGCGGACAGTACCGACAGGTTCTGCCAGTGACGCCGGCGCCCTACGGCGAGGTGCCCGCTCCTTCAAAAGTCTTTCTGACAATTCCGGCCTACCGGCTTGTGTATCAGTGCATGTGCGACTGGCAGAAGATGGGCCCGCTGCATCTGATGGACGAAGGAATGCTTCTGACGACATTTGAGCGCAGCCGGCTTTACGAGCTCTTTTGCCTCTTCAAACTCATCGACGATCTGCGTGCCGCAGGCTTTGAAATCACCGACCACAAGCGCTTCGTCTATTCGGCGCGACCGCCGCACTGGCCGCAAAGTCCGGTGCCCAATACGTTTGTTCTCGAAAAGAGATCGGACGGCAAGGCCGTGAGCCGAGTCACCGTTTTCTATGAACCCTTCATCTGCTCGCCGATGCGGCCCCAGGAAAACGGGGTGGATCTGATTCGCACGTCTCCATTTGCCTGGGAGGACGGCGTTGCCAGAATGACCGATCCGCAGGTGAGTTTTGTCACGCCGGACTATGTTGTGCGGCTTGAAACGGAAGACCGCGTTCGCTGGTTCATTGCCGACGCCAAATACACGGAAGGCTGGAACGCCGTTTCGTCGCAGACTCGCGAGTTGCTCTTCAAATACCTCTACTCCGTGTGTCCAGTCAAGGAAGCCGAAACGATCGAAGGCTTGTGGATTCTCTACGGGTGGCTCAGGCCCGATTCCGCTCCGATACCGGCCACAGCCCGAAAATGGGCTCCGAGACCGGGTGTTGACGTGCACTACGAAGAAATGAGCCCGTATGTAACAGACATCGGCAGATTGGCTGCAACGATAGCAAGTCTCGTCTGAACTCTCAGCTCCGGACCCTACTTTCCCACAACCGCTGGCTACGGCCCATTTCGCAGACTGAGCTGGAAAAGTCTCCTCTTGAAGATCGATTGAACATGGAGTCTTTCGACGCGCTCGGTTTCAATTGCGGATGGCTGCTTCTGGCGTTTTTTTGGGCATCTCCGAAAAATGACATTTTTGCCCCAGCCTGTGACAGGCGGGAATTCTTGCGCTCAGCCATAATCAATCGCAACGAATGACACGTTTCTCCGAGGCTCTTGAATGGGTGTTGAAGGAACACGAACAAGGAAGGCAAAGATGCAAAAAAGAAAACTTCGCGATCTGGAAGTCTCCGCCATCGGCGTGGGCTGCATGGGTTTTTCTCACGGCTACGGCAAAGTGCCCGAGACTGAATACAGCATCAATGCGATGCGCAAAGCCTTTGAAGCCGGCTGCAATTTCTTTGACACCGCCGAAGTCTACGGCGACGTGGTGTTTTACCCGGGCCACAATGAAGAGCTCGTCGGCAAAGCTCTTTCCTCCGTACGCAAAGACGTTGTGCTTGCCACAAAACTGCATCTGCGGCCGGATGAAGTGGCGGCGAGTCCGAGCGTCTACGATGCCGTCAAGGCCCATCTCGTCGCCTCCATGAAACGTCTGGCGACCGACTACGTCGATCTCTACTATCTGCACCGCATCAACGAAGAAGTCTCTTTTGAGGAAGTGGCCGCGGCCATGGGGCGCCTGATCGATGAAGGACTGATTCGCGGCTGGGGCCTGTCGCAGGTCGATGTCGAGACACTGGCCAAAGCACATGCCGTAACACCTGTGTCTGCCGTGCAAAACATCTACTCCATGCTTGAGCGCGGCTGCGAAGCCGAGGTGATTCCGTACTGCGTTGAACACAACATCGGCTTTGTTCCCTTCTCTCCGATTGCAAGCGGTTTCTTGTCCGGAAAGGTGACGGTCGACACCAAGTTCGAGGAGGTCGACGACGTGCGCAAGTTCGTGCCGCAGCTCAAGAAGGAAAACATTGCTGCCAACCGGCCGATTCTTGATGTGCTCGCCGACTTCTCCAAGCGTAAGAACGCCACCAACGCGCAGATTTCGCTTGCCTGGATGCTGCACAAGTATCCCAACGTGGTGCCGATTCCGGGCTCAAAGAATCTGGAGCGAATCCTTGAAAACTTGGGTGCGGCCGACGTGACGCTCACCGATAACGAGTTCGCACAGCTCGAAGTGGCTCTCAACGCCTGCACCGTCCACGGCCATCGCGGTTTTGTGGAAACGGAACAGCATACCTTTGGGAACAACTGGAAAAAGAAAGAGTAGGAATTCAGATCAGTTCTTGCCATTGGAATGAAGCGCTCTTCGGTCGATACGGTCGGAGAGCGTTCGTTTTACCGGTTTCCGGCTTATCGATCGACGCCCCGTTAAGCCCAATAAGGAATGTATCGGCGCAAACGCGGACCGGCTTTTGGGTCGTAGAGTTTGATCAGCTTCTTCGATAACGCATCCTTGATGATTCGGCTGATTTGTGAGGAATTCTTGGCTTCAATCCCGAATCGTTCCCGCAACGTCGCGTTGGTCATCGGCTTGCGATTCACATGCTTGAGCACACAATGCTGGTAGCAAATCTGCTCTTTTTCTTGCGACAAATAGTCCTTGAAGGCTTTTCGCGCACACAAAACAACCTTGAAATTCTCGCCGATGATTTCAAACTCGGGCGCTGGCAGAAAGACCTGCTCGGTTGCTGCGACCACCTTGTCAATCCCGCTGCCTCGTTCTTCGCAGATGTTGATTCTTCGCATCAAGGCGGCCAAATCTTCGTTTCGGCTTCTCGGCGGACTGTCGATGAAACGCTCAGTATCGACCAGAGGACGGCCGGTTCGGTGCAGGCTATGTTTCGCAGGGTATGGCTAGTTGACTAAAAATCTACCAAATCTCCCATAACGGGTTCCATAGC
>ENA-ORTI01000447-ORTI01000447.1-human-gut-metagenome-genome-assembly--contig:-NODE-447-length-49619-cov-8.338492_pt1 | contig 49619 bp, 51 predicted proteins | sample MGYA00242071_ERZ509191 | MGnify/ENA primary metagenome ERZ509191 (study PRJEB26280, sample SAMEA2338832) | human gut metagenome | biome: human gut; feature: human-associated habitat; material: faeces...
ATGAAAACCTCGTCCAAGGCGTTCTCACCAAGGATGAATACTTTGACTACAAGGAGAAGTACGAAAGCCGCATTGCCGACCTCGCCGTGGAAATGGAGCAGTTGGAGGATGGCCTGCGGACGATGGATGCTCAAACAGAGCAGCACCGGGCGCTGAAGCAAGATGCAGCACAGGTCAAGACCGACCGTGCGCTGACTGGCGCACTCATCGAGCGGCTGATCGACCACATCGAGGTATCCCACGACAAGCAGATCACGGTGCGCTATCGCTTTCAGAGCGAGTTTGAAACCTATGCGGAGGTGCTGGAACAATGCAGAAATATGTAATCGCCCTCTACATCCGCCTCTCCATCGAGGACTACAAGTACGACAGCCTGAGCATTGAAAACCAGAGTCTCGTCCTCCACGAGTACGCGGCTTCCATGCCGGAAGCTCTGAACGCGGAGATTATGGAGTTCATCGACAACGGGTACAGCGGCACAAATTTTGAGCGTCCGCAGGTACAGAAGCTCATTGAGCTGGTGCGGGCCAATCAGATCGACTGCATCATTGTCAAGGATTTTTCCCGCTTCGGGCGCAACAGCATTGAAACCGGCTACTTCATTGAGCGCGTGTTCCCGCTGTTCCATACCCGCTTCATTTCCATCAGCGACGATTTTGACAGCAGCAAATTCAAGGGTGACACCGGCGGCATGGACGTGGCATTCAAGTATCTCATCAGCGAATATTACAGCCGCGATATGTCCATCAAGACCAAGAGCGCCAAGTACGCCAAGATGCAGCGCGGCGAGTATCAGAGCAAAATCTGTCCCTACGGCTACCGCAAAAGCGCCGATGGCAGAATGGAGCCTGACCCGGAGGCCGCTGCCGTTGTGCAGCTCATCTTCCAGCTTGCCGCCGAGGGCATCAACGCCACCGCCATCACACGGGAGCTGTTCCGCAGAAGCATCCCCACTCCCGGCCAGTACAAAGCGGCGCACGGCAATCACACCCACGATATTTCCCGCTGTCACGGGATTTGGAGTACATCCACCATTCTCCGCATTTTGGAGGACGAACGCTACACCGGCGTGTATGTGATCGGCAAGCGGGCGGTTCTCGAAGTAGGCGGCAACAGAAGCCGCCTGAAGGACAGAGAATCATGGTACATCATCCCCGACCATCACCCGGCCATCGTCGAGAAAGCCGTGTTTGATACCGTGCAGGCCAGCCAGCTCCGCTTTTCCCAGCCCAACAAAAAGAAGCGGGATTACCCGCTGAAAGGCAAAGCCTTCTGTGGCTGCTGCGGTCATGCGCTATCCCGCACCGTGCAGAAAACCTCATATTATCACTGCCGCCATTCTGAGGCGGACGTAGAAAGCCGCTGCCACAAGATGCGCCTGAACGCCGCAGAGCTGGAACAGGCGGTATTCCTGACGCTGAAAAAGCAGTTGGAGGCCTCCGTACCGCTTGCCCCGGACGGTACGCTCCGGGTGGATGCCTCCGTACCGGAACGCACCGAATATGAGCAGCAGATCGAGGCACTGCAAGACGGTAAGCGCGCCTTGTATGAACGCTATCTCATGGGCGAGATTGACCTGAACACCTACAAGGCAGAAAAGGCCGCGTGTGACGAGCTGCTTTTGAAAACGAAAAACGCCTATGCCGCAGTATTGGCACAGGAGAAACAGAAGCAGGACGAACAGGCACGGCAGGACAGCCGCAAGGAAGCGTCCAAGGCGATTTTCGATGCGGACACGCTGACCACCGAGCTGGCCGAGCTGCTGATCGACCGGGTGCTGGTGTACCCCGATAAGCGAATTGAGATCGCGTACAAAATCCGAGATATTTTCGATTGAGGTGGCAGACATGAAAATCGCTTTCTATTGCAGAGTGGACGGACAGGGCTTCGGCTTTGTCCTCCCTGATGAAGCTGACAAGCTCCGCGAGTTTTTCGCCGAGCATCAGGATAAGCCTGCGCTTGAAAATCTATCAAGCGCAAGCTAAAAATTTTTGTCGTGTGCTTGACATACGGGTGCCTGAGGTCATGGAAGCGTATGTGCTCCGCGCCGATGGCCTTCAGGATCTTCTCATGGGTGTGGCGGAAGGAATCCGGGTCGAACATGGTGCCGGTCTTGGGCGATACGAACAGGTGTGGACTGTGTGGGTGCTTTGCGTGCTCCTCCACCAGCAGCTCCACCGCCCGCTGCGGAATGGCCAGCTTACGGATGGAGTTGGGCGTCTTGGGCTGGCTGACCACCAGTCCGCCGTTGATACGGTTTACCTGCTTGCTAACGGAGATGGTCATATTCTCCGCGTCCAAGTCCGTCCACAGCAGGGCGAGAAGTTCTCCCCGCCGCAGGCCGGTGCTCAGTTCCAGATAGAAGGCCGCCAACAGTCCGCGCCGTTCTGCTTCAGCCAGATACGGGCCGATCTTGTCCTCCGGCAGTATCTTCATCTCGCGCTTTTCCAGCTTTGGCAGGCGGCAGCCCTTGGCGGGGTTGGAGAGGATCAGCCGCTCCGCTACCGCCTGCTCCAGGCAGTTGTTCAGCAGCGTGTGGATACCCCGCACCACGCGTGTGCTGAGGCCCTTGTCCTTCAGTTTGATGTGGGTATACCGCTGGATACGTCCGGACTTTTGCAGGTCGTTGTAGAACTTTTGAATCTGGATGGTGGTCAGCTTTTCCAGCGGCGTACCGCCCAATTCAGGGACAATGTGGTTGTCGATGTAGTTGAGGTAGTAGTGCTTGGTTTTCTCTCTCAGGCGCGGCTCGGCGTAGACCTCATACCACAGCTTGATCCACGCGCCCAGCGTGTAGGATTTGGCGCGGCTCATGTCCAGCTTTTCAGCCTCCGCAATGGCCTGCTTGAGCTTTTCCTTGGCTTCAGATTGGGTTTTAGCGAGGACACTCTTGTGGATGGGCTTGCCGGTGGTGGGATCATTGCCTGCGGTGTAGCGGCCCTCCCAGCGGCCGTCTTTCCGCTTGCGGATGCTGCCTTCGCCGTTTGCTCGTTTCTTCGGCATGGTATCAACTCCTTTTCTTGGTAGCCAATACACATACCACAAGCCGACCTTAATAGCTATCGGAGATAGGCAGAGTTAAGAGAAAGTTATCAATTGCACAGCGGGGGTATTCTTTGGTTACAGCGTGGTCATTTTTGAGCCGTGTTGGCGTCGATCCATTCCCGCAGCTTGTCCTTCGGTACTACGATGCGGCTGCCGATCTTCAGTGCAGGAAAGCCCTCGCTGTGAACTAACTCATACGCTCCGGCGCGGGAGATGCCCAGTACCGACGCCACCTGTACGACGTTCAGCATCAGGGGCAGCTCATCGTAATTCTTATAGGTACATTCGTTCATTCGCTCCTCCTTACATCATGGTCATATCGAAACCGTGATACTGCCCATATTCTTCCTCGTAGTTTTCCTGCTCCTGACGGCGGGACTGATACCACTCCACCAGCTCCTGCAGCAAGAGGCTGCTGTAGTACAGCTCACGGGCAAGGTCACTGACCTCGCTGTTCTCGTCCTCGCAGAGGGCGCAGAGGGCGGCCACCATACCCGCCATGCCGCAGACGGCATCCTCCAGTGTGGGTGTCGGCTCGCGGTGGTCGCAGGCGATCTGCCGGCAGGCCTGCAGATAATCCGCGCCGCCCAGTCGGAAGTACAGCTCCATATTCTCGCGCTTCAGCGTCTGGTCGAACAGCTTGCTGTCCCGGCAGCGGATGTTCTCCGGGGTGGTGTAGGTGATGTATTTCTGATGCGGCTCCCATTTCACATCGTAGCCGTAGGCATTCATATACGCAACGAACTCCTGCTGCGTGCGGCTCTGCTCCATAGCCTCTTTGATATGATCCGTCAGCCGCCTCTTCCACGCCGGGATGCGGAACGGGTCGGCCTTGGACTCCGTGACGGACAAGCCGTACTCCCGACAGAGTTGGCTGCAGTAGTCCTTGACCTGCTGCATCTCCCTTGCGGACTGATGGAATTTCATGCCCGTCTCGAAATTGACGGAGTTCATGATGATGTGGTTATGGATGTGAGCGGTGTTCATGTGGGTGACCACGATGCACTGGTAGCCCACAAAATGCTCCGCCAGCTTCACGCCAAGCTCGTGCGCCGTTGTGAAGTCCAGCGGGTCGTCCGGCGCGAACGCCTGCACGATGTGGTAGTAACCGCGGCCCTCCGTTTTGCGGAACTGCTTTTTCACCGCTTCGAATTCCGGCACTGCCGTCCGCGCTACACAGTTGACGCCGCTGATGAGCTGTTCTATCGTCTTTTCCCGGTTGGTGACGTAGTCGACGATGCCTCTCAACCCACGCGAGACAGCAATGAATTTAACGTTTGCCATGTGTTTTCATACACCTCCATGAGCGGCTCCATGTTGACCAGCTCGACATGACCCTGCCGCGCCATGACGACCAGCTGATTCAGGTTATTGCCCTGCCGACGCAGCTCGCGGATGAGGTCATCCACGCCGTCGATGACCGTCACATCCTTGTCCATGGCCGCGTCCCGCACATACTGACTGAGAGACTTGTGCGCCTTTTCCGCCTGAAGCGAGATGTATTTCTTCTGCCACCCCGCTACGCGGATGCGGATAAATTCTTCTTTCTTCATCGTACTCTCCTCTCTTGAATTTCAAAATCACCCAAACGAAAGCCCAGCGCAGCGGGTTTCGTTTGGAGACGAAACGCAAGGAAGCAGCTGGAGTTTTCGCCGAAGGCGGAAACGGAAGTGGCGGACTTTGCGTTGAGGAAGGGGTGTGGGCTTAGCCCGCATGCAGCGCTTGGGGAGCGGTTTCGGCCAGAGGCCGAAAACCGTACCACAAATGCGAAACTTGCCATCGCGCCGAAGGCGCGATGCTCCGCTTCCCCAAACCTCCGGCGTCCCACGACACGCTCGCCTTCCTGCGAGACCACACAGCGGCTCATAGGGGCGAACACGGCGGTTCTGCGGCTTGCGCCGACAGTTTCCGCCGTACCCGTTGTCGCTCGGCGGCGGCTTCGGCGAGGTACAGCTGGTGCCGGGTGTACCACTCCACCGCCTCTCGGATGGGGCGAATGTGATAACGCAGGTTGCCGTTTTTCTTCAGGCCGTTCCGCATGATGACCGACGTCGGCTCTACGGTGATGAGCCCTTTTTCTACCAGCCCAGCCACATAACGCTTGACGGAGCTCTTGCTTTTGCCGATGGCTTTACCGATGGTTTCGTAGCTGGGCCAGCACTCGTAGGTGCGCGGGTCTTCCAGCCGCATCAGTACAGCGTAGGTCGCCAGCTCGCCGGTGCTTAAGTGCAGAGAGAATATCTCGTTAGGCAGTGGTGTGAAGTTTTTCGATTTGTTGTTTTGTAAGTTCAATAGATACCTCCGATTTTTGTTGACATGGCTGTGCGGATGATGTAGACTGATTGTAATATTAATTAGACATCTTGCTCGAGCCTATCATAACAAAGGCGGCAAAGTCTGTCAATGCTGTCGAGCAATATTTACAATTAGTCCACAATTGGAGGGCACTATGTGGTACTGCAAAATGTATTTCCCTGGAAGGCATGAGGTCATCGAGAGCGATGCCTTTGGCACGCAGGGAGCGCCGTCGCGGCGAAAGACCTTCCCGTTTTTAGAGTCGCTGTTGTCCTTTACTGAACTGGATATGGAGAAGGTCTCCATCGTGCTTCGGTGTATCTCCGATGACTTGGAGAGCCTTGACCGCGAACGTGTGACCAACGCCATGGCCAAGCTGGGAGCGCTGGCGGATACACACAGCTTCTTCCGTGTGCTGTATACCAAGTGGTTCTATCTCCATTCCGTAGGTTTTGAGAACGCCACGACTGCGGTATCAGAGGCATTAAATGAGCTGCGGACGCTGCCGGAGGAGCTGCCGCTGTATCAGAAGCAGATCCAGCGTTTCTTCGCGCTGATACTGGATATAGACAAGGCCGGGCGCGAGCCCAGCCGGCAAGTCATGCGGTACTATCACTTCGACCAGCCTGACCAACCCAGTGATCCGGAGTTGTTTCCGTTCTGCCTGCTGACCACGCGCTTTGAGCCGGTGGATGGCGATACTTGCGCGCCGGTGCTGTACGCGAATACGGTGGCGGATATAATCAGTTTTTCTTTGCAGACCTGCGTAGAGCGCAATATCACTGTGCGCCGCTGCAAGAACTGCGGACGGTACTTTGCGCAGACAGGCCGTGTCAGCGCAGAGTACTGCGACCGTTCTCCGCTGGATGGTCAGTCCAGCTGCCGGCTGATGGGGGCTTTCCAGCAATGGACGCTAAAGCAGGCGGGCGACCCGGTGTTCAAGGTCTACCGCCGGGAGTACAAGCGCCGTTTCGCGTGGATCAAGGCCGGGCGTATCAGCGACAGCCAGTTCTACGCTTGGAGCGAACAGGCCAGAGAGCAGAAAAAGAAATGTGATGAGGGTATCATCACCGCAGAGGAGTTCCAGCGGTGGCTGAAGGAGTCGTAAATACAAGGAGGGTGCGGTTCAGTGGAACCGCACCCTCCTTATGTTTTGTCAGCAAAGAAATTTTGGCCCTATTGTGCGCCAATGCGCGGCGGGCTTGTCCTCCACGGCGCGCTCCTGAAGCATCAGGAACATCGCCGTCGCTCCGCCTCCTCCAGCTTGCGCATGATCTTCTGGCGCATCGCCTCCTCCGGATCCTCCGGCGGGGAATTCTCGATCTCCGCCGCGTCATACCTTGAAGCCGCCTCGCAGGTCACCGCAGGGTTTCTCTTTACAGCGGTGCCGCGGATAGCCTGAATATCGGAATAGAGCAGGGTCTTCTTCATGACCAGCGCCTCTGTGATCTCTTTCAGAAACGCCTCGTTTTGAGCAAGGAGCGCCCTTGCCTTGCCGTAGTACCGCTCCAGCTCCGCCTGTACCGCCGCCTCGCTGCGGGCATTCAGGCTTTCGGACATGTTGCTGGAGGAATCGCTTTCGACATTCAGCAGGGAGAATCCCAGCGCACCCTCCTTGGCTGCCGCCTCGCGGATACAGTTGACCGCACGGGCGATATCGTCGCTGCATCCCTCCGCAACCTGCCCCGCATACCGCATCTCCACGGCGGCCTTTCCGCCCAGGGCGATGATGGCGCTTTGTGAACCGGAGATGTATTTGCAGCAGTGGATAAAGCCGCCGCACCGGTTTTCATCGGAGGGAAGCAGGGAGGCAAAGCCGACGCTGCCGGGACACAGCGCTTCGCATACCACCAGATGCCCCGCCTCGTGAAGCGCCACCTTTTCGATGACTTCATCCGAAACGCGAGGCATATCCTCTTGTGCGCCATATTGCTGCTTCAGCACCACACTCACCATGTCCTCCATGTCGATGCCGGTCTTGCGGGCAAAGGCCGCACGAACCGCCGCTTCATTCAAAATAGTCTCCAGCTCGGCGCAGGAATTATAGCGCATCATCCTCGTCAGGTCTTCCATGTTGACACTGTCCGAAACCCGTTTCGTTTTCAGATAGTGGGTGATGATCTCCTCCGCGTCGGACGCCGTGGGCGCTCGAAGTCCGATTTTTCGGTCAAACCGTCCGGAACGGCGCAGGGAGCTCGGCAGCTTGCGGATATCGTTTGCCGTGGCGATCACAAACACACCAGTGTCCTTCACATCGTCGATCCCCGCTTGCACGGCGGCGTATTCCGGTGCGTCGCAGTGGGTATCATCCTCGTTGGCAAATTTGTCCATGTCGTCCAAAAGGACAATGGACGGTGCTTTTGTCTTCGCGCTGGCAAAGGCCTGTGTAATTCCATCGATAAAGGTGTCGCCGCCCTTGTCGCGGCGTACCGTGATGGTGTGCAGCCCGCTCTCCTCCACAAAGCACCTCGCCAAAAGCGTCTTGCCCAAACCCGGGTCGCCATACAGCAGCAGTCCATGGGGCAGGCGGGCGCCCATCTCCTCATAGATCTCCCGGTTGCGGAGCATATCGCACAGCTGCAGCAGCTCGCGCTTGGTGGCCTTGTATCCGATGACCTTGTCAAATGCGTTCATGGTAAAATCTCCTTTTCGAATTTTACCGCCAGTATAGCACCCATATAATTAAGACCTAATTTATATAAGCATATATAGGCCAAAAGGAGGTTTTCTGCAAAATTTCGTATAGGCGCACAATTTGACGCATTCAAAGCCCCCACATTTGCAGCGTTATACCCATGAAACGCGGCGGTTTTTGCTGCCTGCACACGAAAAAATGGGCGGTGGAGGCCGATTTCTACCCCCAAACCGCCGAAAATAATATAAATATTTAGGTCTTATTAAAAAAGGTGCTACACTGACCGCAAATCACATTGCAGGAGGAAATGACCATGGATGTTACTTTTTCACCCGCCCTCCGTGTGTACGCGGAGATGTGGGAGATCGCCGGACGGCGACGGGCGGCGGACGCACAGTTCTCGCAGGCGTTGACACATATCCGCAGCGGCACGCCCGACGCTATGGCAAAGGCATTCGATCTATTCAAGCGCTCAGGAGCCCACAACTTTACCGAAGCGCAGTTCGCTGCCGGATGGTGCTGTGAACACGGCTGCGGTACAAAGCGCAACTACCCGCAGGCTATCCGCTGGTATAAGCGGGCGGAGAACAACGTGACTTCCGATGTAATGAGCGCTTTTGACCCTGTGGGTGAGGCGGAGAATGCCCGGCTTCGGCTGTACTTCGAGTGCGAGTCCTACGCGGCGGCGGTGGACGCGCTGCTGGACGCACAGGAGCGGGAGGATAGCTTTATGGCCGATTACGAGGCGGCGGTGGGCGGCGACGCCATCGGGATGCTGCATCTGGGGCATCGATACTATTACGGGCAGGATGTGGCGTGTGACCGGGCAGAGGGCGTCCGCTGGTATCACCGGGCCGCCGAGGCTGGTAGCGATGCCGCCATGTCGCGGCTGGCGGGGATCTACGAGGCGGATAAGCATTATAAGGAGGCGGCGAGGTGGTATCGCCGCTACGCGGCGGAGCGCATCCGCTGGCGCAACCAGCGGCTGAATTGGTGAAAAAGTTCCAAGAAATTGGTGAACTTGCGTTTTTCGGCAACGGCTCTTATAATGGATGTACAGGCAATGGCACGCAAAATAATATGATGAGAAGGAGAATGAACGATGGGTACCACTATAACATTGAATGAGAAGTTTTTTGAGCGTGACGCGGCAGCAGTTGCAAAGGATTTGCTTGGCGGTACTATCCTCTATCGCGGCAAAGATGGCGCACACCGTTATTGGATCACCGAAACCGAGGCATACTACCACGATGAACAGGACAAGAGGGGGAAGCTAATTTGTTACGGGGCAGGCAAATCCAAATCCGCGGCACAATCGGATGTTTCTGCCCCACTTTTCTCCAAACCCGGAACATGGTGCGTATACGGAGGACAGTTATTGCTTTCCGTTAACGACAGTGTGCATTCTGATAATGTCCTCATCAAGGGCATTAAAGATGAAAATGGCGTAACCTTTAAGCCAGATGGAATAGCAAAAGAACTCCATCTGTATAAAACAAAGCCAGATTATAGCGACTGCCACGGGAAGTTTTCACTTTGCGGCTGCGATGTGACTTTGGTTGAAATATCAGTATCGTCCAAATATACATGCAAAAGCAGGATTGGGATTGAGGAAGAAAGCAAGCTGAACTTTGAACTCGTTGAAGCCGAGTAAAAATAGAAGGATAGTAGAGGGTTACATATGATCTACATCTCCACTCTTCTTCCGCGGCAGTATCCGTCTGACGCAGAGACGCTGTTCACGGCGCTGACGGCGCACGATGTCCCCTATGCGCTGCTGGAGGGCACACGGGACGTTTGGGTGCGGGACTTCATGCCGGTGCGGACAGGCTCCGGAAAGCTGGTATCCTTCCGCTATGAGCCGTCCTATCTGAAAAACGATCCTGATCTGAGGACCGATTTTCGTAAAGATCTTGCTCCGCAGCTCGGTCTGCCGGTTACATACAGCAATATCAACCTCGACGGCGGGAACGTAGTGTTCTCGCCGTCCGGGGCGCGCGTCCTGATCAGCGACCGCGTCTTTTCCGAAAACCCGGAGTATCCGTCTGCCGCGCTGGTGCATGAGCTTTCGGAGCTGCTGGAGGCGGAGGTTTTGATCATTCCCTCTCTGAAAAGCGACATGACCGGCCACGCCGACGGCATGGCGCGATTTCTCGACGACCGCACCGTGCTGTGCAATCGGCCGCTGTCATCCTGCGATTTTGAGCAGAAGGTGAAGCGAGCGGTGCAGGACTGCGGCCTGGACGCGGTGGATTTTCCCTTTGTCCCGTCCGGTGGGGTCAGCGCCGTTGGCTGCTACCTGAACTATTTGAAGACGGAACGGGTGGTTTTCCTGCCGGTGTTTGGCATTGAGCAGGATGCCGAGGCTGAGACTTTCGCACGGCAGCTTTTCAGCAAAGAGATCGTGCCCGTCAACATCCGGGAGATCGCCCAACAGGGCGGCTGTCTGAACTGCATCAGTTGGGAGGGACCTCATGCATAATGAACAGGATTTGAAGAACACGCCGGAGTACCGCTCCGGTATGTTCCGCATCGTCACCTGCCCCGTCTGCGGCTATCCCACGCTGGATATGTACTGGATCTGTGAGCATTGCGCCTGGGAGTATGACATCGAGCTGCAGACGGAGGATGAGGAGTCTCCCTGCAACGGTATGTCCCTGCGGGCATACCGCGAACTATACAAAACTGGAGGTATATCTATGAACGTGACCATCTGTTCCCGCAAAGCCGCCGAGGAACTGCTGCGTACCGACACGCTCTCCCGCACGGCGGTGATCTCCTTCTGCGACCCGCCCTCCGTCGGCAAGCCTGCCCCGGTGCCCCCGCTGGACTACGCCGGCAAAGCGGCGCGGGTGTTCACTGTGGTCGTTCACGATCTGGATCTGACAGCTCTGCCGGATGTGGGGCTGGACTACGACACCTATATGCCGGAGGCGGACGCGCTGGCGGCGTTTATCTGTCAGGCAAGGGCGGACGGGCTGGATATCCTTTGCCAGTGCGAGTACGGGCAGAGCCGCAGCGCCGCCTGCGCCGCCGCGATTTTGGAGTATTTCAACGGCACCGGCATCTCCGTCTTTGCCGACTACCGCTATTACCCTAACCAAGTGGTGTATCACAAGGTCATGGACGCGCTGACCCGGTACGGGCCGGAGACGCAGTCATCCACTTGACTTTCCCGTCAAAGCGCTTTACCATATAAGCATAACCGAAGATCAGCCCCATGCAGTAGTGTACAGCTTAGAGTTTCGTACTTTGAGGAGGGCGGCGAGTCGCCGCTCTGTTTACCAAGAGGACGCACGCTTCGCAAGCGAAGCGACCGCCTGATACCGCTCCGTCGAATCGCGAATCACCATATGATTATCAATTCGACTCCGCTTACATCAGGTCACTTTGTACTGCACGGGGCTGATTCTATGTCAAGGAGGCCTCTATGAAAATCGAGAAAGATGCGGTCACCTTTGAAATGCCGGACGCAGACTTCGTGGCCAAATTCGGTATGCAGGCCGCCGCGGACATGGTGCTGGATTTTCACTGCTTCCACCCGCAGCTTCCCTTCCTGTACGACGCACGGCAGCTGGCGGCGTTTCTCTCTACCAGCAGGCAGAAGCTCCTTTACTATGCGCGGCACACGGCGGCAGCGTACTACCCCGTCACCATCCCCAAGCGTAACGGCGATGTGCGCATACTGTCCGTGCCGGACGACACGCTGCGTCGCTGGCAGCGGAAGATCTGCCGGGATCTCCTCGCCTATCTGCCTGTCGCACCGCAGGCCACCGCTTATCGAAAGGGCGGCACTCTCAGCGGCAACGCCGCGCCCCATGTGGGCAAGCGGTATCTCCTGAAGCTGGATATCTCCGACTTTTTCGGCAGTATCCGCTTTGACCAGGTCCACTCTGCCGCCTTTCACACCCGGTACTTCTCCCGGCAGGTGGGCTTTCTGCTGACCGCTTTGTGCTGCAAGGACGGTGTCTTGCCGCAGGGCGCGCCCACCTCTCCCGCGCTTTCCAATCTGGTCATGCGGAATTTTGATACGAACATGGCACGCTGGTGCCAGCAGCGCGGCATCGCATACACGCGGTACTGCGATGACCTGACCTTTTCTGCCGATCATCCGCTGTTCGCCGTCTATTCGAAGGCGAAAAATATGCTGGCGGAGATGGGCTTTGATCTAAATGAAACCAAGACCCATTTTATCACCAATGCCGGACGGCAGAGCGTGACCGGTCTGACCGTCAACGAGAAGGTATCCGTGCCGGCTGGCTATAAGCGCTTACTTCGGCAGGAGATCTATTACGCCCTGCGCTTTGGTCTGGCGGACAGTATTCTGCGGGGCGGCCGCGCAGTGCTTCGCACAGACGGCGTTCCTGATACGGAGCGCTACCGGCAGCAGCTATTGGGCAGGATTCAGTATGTGCTGCAGATCGAGCCAGAAAACCACTGGTTCCGCGAAGCAAAGCAAAAGCTGCTGTCCTGCGATGACCTCCCGAAGGTCTGACGCCTATTCTTTAATTACAGCGTGGGCATTTCTGCGCCAATGCGCGGCGGGATATCCCGTGGGATTTCGGCAGGGCGATTGGTACGACATTGGAAACGCCGGAGAATCGACATTTCTGTAATTTTTCAGATATGCCGACATATTGCTTGATGCTGCCGCAAATCTTGTTTTCCTATTTTGTGAATGCTATACTCAAGACAGGGTTTCCAGACAAATTACCCAGAGAGGGGAATCGGCATGGTCAACCTTTCCAAGTCCAAATACTGTGCGCTGTGGCAATGTCCAAAAATGTTATGGCTCCGCAAATATAAGCCGGAGCTTGCCGAGGTGGACAGCCATACGCTGTCCATTATGGAGACTGGCAACGCCGTGGGCGATCTTGCCATGGGACTGTTCGGGGACTTTACCGAGGTCACGGTCTACACGGATGGGGAGATCGACCTGCCGGCTATGATGCGCCGCACGCAGGAAGAAATTGCAAAGGACACCCCCGTGATCTGCGAGGCGTCCTTTGAATGGAACGGCTTATACTGCGCCGTGGATATTCTGCGGCGCGAAGGTGACGGGTGGTCAATCTACGAGGTAAAAAGCTCCACATCAGATGACAAGGCAGTCTATATCGCGGATGTCGCCTACCAGAAGTTTGTACTTGAGCATTGCGGCGTCAAGGTCACGGGCACCTACCTTGTGGTGCTGAATCGCGACTACATCTTCGACGGGACACTTGACCTGCAAAAGCTGTTCAAGGTCACCGATGTTGGCTTGGCGGTAGCTTTCGAGCAGGACAATGTAGCCATCAACACGCGGATCGCAGAGGAGGTGCTGAAATCCCCCGACGAGCCGGGCGACGACCTGTCTATACACTGCAATAAGCCCTACCCGTGCGCGTTCTGGAAATACTGTTCCCGCCATGTGCCGTCGCCGTCAGTGTTTGATCTCTACCGCCTGCCGTTCAAGAAAAAGATCGCCTACTACCAGCAAGGAATGGCCGGCTTTGACAAGCTGCTGCACTGTCCCGACATCACGGGGGACAAGCAGCTGCGACAGATCGAATACGCGCTGGCGGACAAGGGGACGTACCTCGACAAGCCCGCCATCCGTGATTTCCTGCGGCTGCTGCGCTACCCGCTGTATTTTCTGGACTTCGAGACGATACAGCCCGCTGTGCCGCAGTATGTAGGTACGCGCCCGTACACGCAGATACCGTTTCAATATTCGCTGCACTACATAGAGTCCGAGGGCGGTGCCTTGCAGCACAAGGAGTTTCTGGCACAGCCCGGCACAGATCCCCGCCGCGCGCTGGCGGAGCAGTTGTGCGCGGACATTCCTTTCGGCGTCTGCACCACCGCTTATAACAAGCAATTTGAATGTGGGCGTATCCGGGAGCTGGCGGCACTGTACCCCGATCTTGCGCCGCACCTGCTGAATATCGAAAGCAACATCGTTGATCTGCTGATACCGTTTCAGTCCGGTTACTACTACAATCGCGCTATGGGCGGGTCGTTTTCCATCAAGAGCGTACTTCCGGCGATATTTCCCGATGACCCCGCGCTGGATTACCACAATCTGGAAGGCGTACACAATGGCAGTGAGGCCATGAGTATTTTCCCCAAAATGAAGGATATGCCGCCGGAGGAGCAAGCCAAGGCGCGGCACGACCTGCTGAAATACTGCGAGCTGGACACCTTTGCGATGGTAAAGGTGTGGCAGGCGCTGTGCGAGGCAGCGGAATAAAATATTTAAGAAGGAAAATTGTGATGTGCTGTACTTCTGAAGATGTTAAGCGGTCGGTAGAGGGTTTCAAGAAGGATATTGGTGACAAAAAAACGAAGTATCTCGACTCTGTGAAATCTGAAGATGCCATTAAGTACGCATTTGACAACGCATATGGTGACGCCAAGCGCACATTGACCGGCATCAGAGATTTCCAAAAGGAAAAAGAAACTGCCAAAGGTCGCATTGTAGAAAAAATGCTCGACTACTTTAACGGTCCTGCTCCAAGTGGGCAGGAAGCGTTTGATGTGCTGCACGAGGAGATGTGTATGCTTTGGTGTATCCAGTTCACGGAAAGCAGGAAAGACCTTGGCACATACGGAAAGGCGCAAAAAATCATCAACATGTCGTTCAAATATCTCTTTTGCTGCGAAGATGCGAAGGAGCACTATGCCCACTTCCAATACTGCCATATGCCGTTGGACTCTTTTACTCTCGAGTGGATTAAGCGTTTTGTTAAGGATGAAAAAAAGAATGCACTGCGTGTAGGAAAGATCGACTCTTGGAGCAAAATGCAGAACGCCGATACGGAATACTATATCGACACAAATGACAAGGAGTTCTACCCTTATGACCGTTATGTGAAGTGGATTCGCGACTACATCCACGACAGGAAGTGGAGCATCTCCCCGCTGGAGCTGGAATTTATCATATGGCCCATCATGCAGAAGAAATTGGCAGCAGAAGGTTTTTTGATTGGGTTGCAGGAGAATCCCGACCGTAAGGCAAAACAGGAAATTCAGGAAAAATCTCTCGAGGATAATTATAGGGAGATATGTGCCGCCTTGAAAAAGATTGATCGTTGCGATTTCGATATTAGCAGCATCATATTGCAGGCTACTACCGAATAAAATCATTGTTATCCGTTCCAGAAAGTTAATCATAAGACAGCAAGATAGGGGCATTTGCGGTTTTTCACTGCAAATGTCCCTATCTTCGCTGCCTATTTACCTGTCAATCTCCCCTACCCTTCACCCCCCAGCCATCATCCAGATGGCACCTGTAATGGCGGCTGTTGTCGTATCGGAGCAGCGGCTGGGACGTGATGGCAAACACCGCCTGTATCTCCGACAGCAGGGCTGGCGATACGTGGGGGCTCATGTAGATCACCGGCTGACCCCTGTTGTCCGCGTCCACTCTGCCGCGGGGATAGTAATTGTACGACTTGCCACGGGAACCGCGAACCAGCTCCCACAGCTTCTGGTGGTTATATGTGGCGCCGGAGCGGGCGGTGGCCCCGGCGTATACGCCCTCTATAAACGGGTACGCCAGCAGGGCGCCGTCGATCACCCAGAACACGCCGCGATAAAAAGATGCTGTCTCGATGGGTCATCCCTCCTTTCTGTCGGCGGAAGAAGCATCAGAGATTTCGCTTCCACTCGCTCTCCCAGTAATCCTTCGACTGCTGGTTTTTGGCCAGCTTGATCTGATTGGCCGCATACTCACGCCGACGGCGGCGCGCGTCCTCCGTCTGCCGGGCCTTATCGGCTTCTATCCGGGTCTTTTCGGCCTCTCGCCGCTGCCGGGTCTGCTCCTGCTCCAGCCGTCTGTCAGCTGCCCGCGCCTGCTCCCGCTGTGCGGCCAGCAGCCGCTCGTTGGCGGCGCGCTCATTCTCTATGCGCTGCCGCTCCAGCTCCTGCATCTGCTTCTGGTGCAGTTCCTCGCTCCGTGCCTGCTCCCGCAGGATGGCGTTCCGCGCCGCCATCGCATCCATCTGGGATTCACGGTATGCCTCCTCCTTTTCCTCGCGGATCGCCAGATTCAGGGCATCTGTCAGGCTGTGAGCCCGCCGTCCCCGCACGATGGCGGCGATGTTTCCGGCCAGATAACGGTAGTTTTCCGGCAGAAGGTCAACGGACTCCATCTCCGTCTCCGCCGCAGTACGCCACGCCTGTTCGTCTGCTTCGAACCGGGCGATCTCCTCCTGAACAGGGCGCACCTCTGCGTCGTACTGCTCCTTTGCCGTTTGGCGGAGCATCCGCACGTCCGCTGCGTTCTCCCTGTACTTTGCATCGAAATTCTCGCATTCCTCCAGGAATGCGGTATCGGTCTCCGCGCTGCTGTCGAAATTAAACTGCCGATCCCAGCGGGTCTGCGCCCGCTTCAGCTTCAGCGATGCCTTGCCGTCGCCGCGCATGGTCAACGCGCCGATGGCCAGGCAGCTGCACCCCACGATCATGCCGAACCGCGGCGCATCCGGTATGGCGATGGTCATAGCCACGGCGATGACTGTCAGGACACAGCAGGCCAGCCACAGCACGCAGCTCACAGGCTCCCACGCCGTCGGGACGTGCTCCTCCGCCATGACCTCACCGGGCAACTCTCCGGGCGAATCGGCAGCAAGCACCTTCTCCATCGCTCTGCCGCGTGCCTGCACGTCCCCTACATACTTCTTCTCCACGCTGCGCCGCCGCTCCAGCAGTTGCCGGTAGGCGGGGTTATCCTCGATCTCCTTACGCTCCTCGTACTCCTCGTTCAGTTGGGAAATGCGTTCCAGCATCTCCGCCACCTTCTCGCGGGGCAGGCTGCGCTGGGGCGTTATCGCAAAAGCGTCACCGTAAGTACTCATAGTTCCTCCTTGACTTCCGTATGTGTTGGTTGGGCGGCGTTACTCGCTCCACAGCATGGTGCTGGACACGTTGGGCTGGATCTCCCACACCTGACGCGGTGCGTCTCTTGTCACGCAGTAATAGTAGAAGGGACTTCGTGCGCTTTTCCAGATATCGCACGGCGCGCCGTCCAATGTGCCCTCTCCTTGATAAGTAAAACGCTCCGACACCTTCTCCCTTGGGTTCTCAGAGGCGTCCAGCATGGCGCGCAGGCAGTCCCAGCCGTTGCCCATATCCGGCTCCGGCGCACTGTTGACTGCGTAGATCGACAGCGCCTTTCCGATGGCGAAGCAGGCAAGAAGTACCAGCAGCAGCGTCACGATCACCCTTCCCGCAGACATTTGCTGCTTATCCGGCGTGTCTCTGCGCGTTTTTGCGGTGATGTCGCCGTTCTTCTCCGCCGCAAACTGCAGGTTTCCCCGCAGAAAGTCGTCATGGAGGTATCCGAGATCCGCCTGCTGTTCGCGGAACGGCTCGCAGAAAAGCGCCCGCAGGGAGTAGGGGCTCATGAGCGCGTCACCGCCGAACAGCCAGATGATCTGCCGCTCGATACGGTACAGATAGAGGTCACAGTCCTCCGCGCTGCTGTCCTGCAGTTCCTCGTAGGCCACCCGCCGGACGGGCGATATGCCGTGGAGGGCGCAGAGAAGCTGGTCTGTGATCCACCAGCGGCAGCCGTCCTCCTCCTGCTTGGTGACGCCGCGGGAAAATCCCCAGCCCGTGGACAGAGAGCGCACCATCTCCTCCGCCGGCTGAAGTGTTCCGTCCACCACCAGCTTGATAAATGGGTTAACACTGCCTTGCAGGATCGCCGGCCAGCCGGCAAACCTGCCGCCGTCTGCGTCCATACCGTCCGCCATGATGTAAGCCAGTGCGTAGAGCACTCTGTCGGGCGTTTTCTGGCCGAGCCCGCGCAGGTATTCAAAGAAGTATCTGGTTTTCTCACCGGTGGTCCCGGCGGCGGCATAGGCGCGGTGTCCATCTTCGGAAAAGAACCACTCCGCTCTGTTCCTTTGTGCAGTCTGTTCCATCTGAGTATCCTCACTTCTCTCACAACAGTTGATAGCTTTTTGGAAGGAGGCCTAAAACCGAACTTCGGCCTCCGGGGAAAGTTTTCTTGCTTTGTCCGCAGCGAATACATTTTCTTCCAACCTTATACCATGGGCTCATAACGGATAACAAAGGAAATAACCGGCCTCCGCTCACCACACTGCACACGATGGGAGACCCCTGTCGGAAGTTTTGAAAAAATTGCTGCGGTCAAAACAACGGAACGGACTTACACGGGCAGCTCAAAGGTGTCCTGCTGGTTGGCTGCGTCCAGCGCCATCTGGGCGCGGGCCAGCTCGTCCGCCGCCTGCTCATAGTCGGCCTCCACCGCCGCGATGTCGTAATTGGCGTAGGAGTAGTCGATCAGGTCCGTGCGGCGACCGTACTGCTCCTCCGCACGCTCCATAGGCAGGCGGTTCTTCATCGCCGCCAGCTTATTCTTGCGGCGGGTAAGCTGGGGAATGTACACCAGCATCTCGTCAATGGTCATGTCGAAGCCGGGTACGGTATGGGTGACGTTGAACAGGTTGATGGCGTGCTTGATGCGGCAGATACACCGCTCCAGCTCCGCCAGACGGCGCTGGGTGTCCGCGTAATCATAGGCGGGGCGCACGGATTCCACGTTCTCGCCGGCGGCGGCGCGGAACTCCCTGCTGCGGCTCTCCTTCTCCCGCAGAGACACATATTCATCGGTCAGCTTCTTCAGCCGCTTATTGGCCTGTGCAGAGGTATACTTCATAGTCATTCGTCCTCTCCCTTCCATTCCTCTTTGCTTGTGTTCTTCTGGTTCACGCCGCGGTCATACCGCCGCCCTCCGCCTGCGGCACAGCGCGGCGGGTACGATCCCGACCACGGTCTGTTCCGCGTCCCCGGCGTGAAAGCGCTCCCGCGCAAGAAGATGCTCCACCTCCGCAATGGCGGCACAGATGTCCCGCTCACTGGGCGCCGCCGCCCACGGCACCTCATAATAGCGATAACGCCCCTTGACGCCCGCGTACCTGGCGGCGTCACAGTGGGGGGATAGCATCGCCTGCAGATCCTCCAGATAGTACGTCAGCGTTTCCTCTCGGCTTGGATAGCCGCAGCATGACCGCTCCTGATATGACCGCTCCAAGGCGGCGTTTGCATAGTATCCCATGTCACACCTCACTCCACATAAAATTCCTCCAGCGTATCCAGACACAGACAGCCCAGTACGCCGCTGTAGACCGCACCGCAGTCGATGGCAATGTGTCCGTTGCCGCGCCAGATACGCCCCCTCGATGCCTTGTCGATAAGGCTGGTAACGGTATGGCCGGTGACGATGATGCGCTTGGGGTCATAGCATATCTCATACTCCGGCTCCCCCATGAGGAAATCGCAGACGCGGCAGCTCTCCGGATGGCGCATTTTGCGTTTCCCCGGCACGGTATGCGCCAGAAAGAAGCTGCGGCCTCCCGCCTGCACCTCCGCATAGACCGGCAGACTGCCGAGAATACGCAGCACCCGGGCGCGCACCGCGTCAGACCGGTTCCAGAAGGCGCGGTATGTCCTGTCGCCGCCGTCCTCCATCCACTCGTACCATCGCCCAAAGAGCCTTACGGGCATGACCTCGTTGTCCGGGTCGCGGGGCAGGAACTCCAGCGCCGCCTGCTCGTGGTTGCCCCGCAGGAGGATCACATTCTGCCGCGACGCCGCATCCAGCAGGACACGCAGACCGCCGCTGCCGCGGTCCGTCACGTCACCCAGAATGTACAGCGTATCAGTGTCACTGAAACGCAGCGTTTCCAACAGGCGAAAATACAGCTTGTCACAGCCGTGGATGTCGCTGACAACGTAAGTCATGGTATTCCTCCTCTCAGGCGGCAGGTACATCCCGGTACCTGCCGCAGATGGCCTGGATCTCAGAGTGGAGCAGCGTCTGCTTCTCCAGCAGGGCCTCCGCCAGCTCCTGCACCATCTGACGATGGGATGCCAGCATCTCCTTGGCCTCGAACAGATAGCGCTCCAGCTCCGCACGGACGATGGTCTCGCGCTCCAACAGACCTGCTTCACTGTCGCCGTATCGCCCCGACACATTCACGCCCAGCATGCCGCTGCTGCCCAACTCCTCCGCCTTCTCGCGTATCAGCTTGGCCGCCCGCGTGATATCATCCTTGCAGCCGGGGCTCATTCTGCCGAACTACAGCTCATAGGCCGCCTTGCCCGACAGAAAGGTCAGAATATTCGCCCGCCGGCCCAACGGACGGTTTCGGTAGGCAAAGCCGTAGCAGGAGCCGGAGGTGGGGCTGTACAGCAGCGTTACGAAGGCCGTCGAGCCCGGCGCCACCAGCTCCAGCATGGCCGCGTGGCCGGCCTCGTGGAACGCCGCCTTTTTGCGCTGCTCCTCGCTGACGGGATACACCTCCGGCGGCACATGGTGGATCGTTTTCAGCACGGCGCGGATCAGGTGCGCCCGGGTGATGCTGTCGCTTCGCTCATAGGCGGCGTAGATGGCCGCCTCGTTCAGGGCGCTTTCCACCTGAGCACAGGAGCTGTGGCTCAGCAGCTGCGTCAGGTCGGACAGGGAGATGTCCGGCACCGGCGCCTTGCCGGAAAGATAGCGGCGGATGATCTGCTCCCCGTCCGTACAGTTGGGGCGCTGTACCTTGATCTGCCGGTCAAACCGCCCGCACCGCAGCAGAGAATCGGGGATTTCCTTCACATTGTTGACGGTGGCGATCACGAACACCCGCTTCTCCTGCACCTTGTCGATGCAGCTCTGCGCCGCTGTAAACGCGGCGGTACTGAACTCGTCACTGGAGAATTTGTCCATGTCGTCCAGTAGGAGCATGGACGGCGCAGCCTCCGCCGCCTCGTCAAACGTGTGCGCCAGCTGTTTCAGAAATTCGTCCTCCGACTGGCTGCGCCGCACGGTGAAGCAGGGCAGGCCGCTGTCCTCCATCAGCGCCGTGGCCATCAGCGTCTTGCCGAGACCGGGTGCACCGGACAGCAGCAGACCTTGCGGCAGCTTCGCGTCCAGCGCCGCGTAAACCTCCGGGTGGTGGATCATATCGCTGATCTGCATCAGCTCCGCCTTAATGTGGTCGTAGCCGATGATCTTGTCAAATGCGCTCATATAAGTACCTCCTTATATAAATTCATAGGGAATCTGGTTCTGCACGGCAAAGTGGTGGGCATAGCTGCCGCGTACCACGCGAAACACCGATAGATCCCTTGTGTCTTCGCCGTCGTCGCGGGTACGGCGGGGAAATTCCACCGCTGTGGGCATCTTTGTGGAATCGTCGATCTCAAAACATTCGATCCTCTGCACGCTGGGCGGGATGGTCACATAGGGGCTGCCGTCAAAGCCGTCCAGCGCCGAGCGTTCGATCACCAGCGTATCGGCGGGGATCACGCCGCCGGCAGAGACGGCCAGCAGCGTGCGGGTGCGCCGATCCGTCAGGCAGCCGCCCTCGCCGCTGAACCAAGGATTATCCGGCGCCACGGCAATACGCTTCAGCGGGCAGCCTCGAAAGGCGCCGTAGCCGATCTCCTCCAACGTGGAAGGGATGTACAGCTCCATCTCCGCGTCATCGTCCGTCACTGTCATGAATGCCAGCGGCTCCACGCACCGCAGACCCTCCGGCAGTATCAGACGGCGCACCTCCTGCTCCGTGAAGGCGCAGCAGCCAATGTGCTCCACGGAAGTTGGAATGGTCAGTTCCCGCAGCGCCAGACCATTGAAAGCAAACGCGCCGATGGAACGGACAGATCCGTCATCGGGGATGACGCTGTTCCGGCAGCCCAGCACCAGCTCACCGTCCTCCTTGCGAATGAGGCAGTTATTCTTTGCGTAAAAGCTGGGGCTGCCGTCCTCCACGGTGATGCTGTCGATGCACGGCGGCATCATGTCGAGGCTCAGATAACCGCTGTCGCTGATGCGCTCCATGCCGCGAGGGATAACCAGATCGCCGCCACCACGCATCTCGTGGAGCGTTCCTCCGATAATCTTCAGAATAACGGTGTCATGACTCATAGCGCGTCCTCCTTTGTCCGTGTTGTGTAAGGGTGCAACGGGGTGGCGGGATGGATGAGAGGGCATCTCAAGCATCTCGCGGGACTGCATCATAGCACGCTGGTTCTCGAAATCGTTGCATACTGTTGTCCGAAATCTTGACTTGCGAAAAATTTCCTGTAAAATATTTTTGAGAGGAGGAGGTTCAATGGATATTCCGCGCCGCAAAAACCTTGACCGCCCCGACAAGCTGACGGCAGAGCTGCTGTTTTTCTGTTTTTGGCTGACCCACTGCGGTGAGGTGGAGCTGGGCGATTTCAAATGGCACTGCGGAGAACGCTCCTCCGCCAGCTATCGCCGCTATGCGGAAGAACTGGCGGCGTGCGGCGCCATACCGCGATTGAAGCTGCGGGACAACGGTCGTCGCTTCGTCTCCGCCCCGCCGGTAGAGGAGTTCGTGCCGTCGGTGCGGTTCGATTTGGCAGACGATCACCTGCGGCGGCTGGCGCGTCTGGCGTGCATGGCGGCGTCGGTGCTTGCGCCCGATGGAGAACTGTCGGCATTTGACAACGCCATTGAGGACTACCGGTACTACAACCTGCACTATCCCGACTACCACGCAGCGTATGAGGGGCTGGATCCCCGCACACTCCGGCGTGATAAGCAGGCAGTGCGGCAGGTGCTGCTGCGCTGGAAAGACGACGATACGGCCAGCAAACAGCGGGATGAGGACATAGAGGAGGAGATCACGGCGGAATTTCTGGCACGGCTCAAGATGCTGTGAGCGCACGGCTGCCACGCCTGTTCTTTGGTTACAGCGTGATCAAATTACGCATACCATGACCAGCGCAGTAATTTTCGGCACTTGTCGCAAGATGCACGCCAATAACCCAAGAAGCAACGCAAGAACATCTTACGTTATTTTTAGTAACATAAGAAAAGCTCGAAAGAAGTCAAGGAATGTCTTGCGAATTTTCTTCACTTCTTACGTTCTATATGTTAAAATGAGCGCAAGGGAGTGATTTGCATGGTAGAAAAGGAGCTTCGCGATCTGATTGAAAGCATTCGGGTTCGTGGCTGTGAAGGACAAACCATAGAAGTAAAGGCGGCGCGGCAGGGCTGTCCTGAAAGGTTATATGATACGATCTCTGCGTTTTCCAATCAAAATAGCGGGGGAATCTTTGTGTTCGGCTTGGAGGAAAAGAACGGCTTCGCAAAGGTGGGCGTCTACGACGCGCAGGACTTGGAGCGCAAGGTAATGGAATACTGCGAACAAATGACGCCGATCGTTCGACCGCAATTTACCGAGGTGGATGAAGGTGAGCTTACATTTGTCTCTGCGGAGATCCCACCCGTCGATATTGCGGAACGCCCTTGCTTCAAAACAGCCAAGGGGCGGCTGCACGGATCCTACATCCGCGTAGGTGACGGAGACAAGCCCATGACGGAGTACGAAGTGTACAGCTACGAGGCGTTCCGAAAGAAATATCAAGACGATATTCGTCCAGCGGAAAGGGTGTCCTTCCAATCGCTGGATATGTCTAAGGTGAAAACGTATTTGGAGAGAAAAACATATGCGCGTCCGAATTTGGCGGGTATGTCGGAGGCACAGCAGTATGAACTGACCGGCATCACGCGGGATGGGAAAATCACCATGGCGGCATTGCTGCTATTCGGACTCTACCCGCAGGCGTTTTATCCGCAACTGAGCATCATTGCCACCTGTGTACCTGCGGAGCAAATGGGCATTCTTGACACAGAGGGCAACCGGTTCAGCGACACAAAGCGGATCGAAGGTACGCTTCCGGATATGCTGGAGGGTGCGTTGACCTTTGTTCGGGCCAATATGCGGACGGCCACAAGGATCGACAAGGAAACAGGCGAGAGAATTGATATTCCGCAGTACCCTATGGACGCTGTCCGCGAGGCGATACTCAACGCGTTGGTACACCGGGATTATAGTCTGCATACCGAGGGAATGCCGATCCAGTTGGTCATGTATTCCAATCGGATCGAGATCACAAATCCGGGTGGGCTTTATGGTAGATTGACTCTCGACCAGTTGGGCAATGCCCAGCCGGATACCCGAAACCCGGTTCTTGTTACCGTAATGGAGACCCTGGGGGAAACTGAGAATCGCTATTCCGGGATTCCTACGATTCGGTTTGCCATGAAAAACCGCAACCTGCCAGAGCCGGTATTCGCGGATCGGCGCAGCGAATTTGTCGTGACGCTGTACAATGGTGAGCATGGTGCAGCGGGAAGTGTCGGCGACGAGGATGTAAAAGAAGCTAACGTGCAAGACGAAAAAGGTCTGCTGAAATTCTGCCGTACACCTCGAAGCCGCAGCGAGATCATTGCATATCTAAATATTGCGTCAGGGCAGTATGCCCTGCGGCGTTACCTTGATCCTCTCGTAGAGTGTGGAGCAATTCGGATGACGCTGCCCAATAAACCCCGCAGTTCCAAGCAGCGATATGTAGCGGCAGGGGAGGAGTGACACGGTTAATTACGGCTTATTAGCTTGACCCAAAAGCCGAGAGAACAGGAAACAACCGGAGAGGGGCGGATGGCATCATCCGTCCCTCTCCGGTTGTTTTTTGCGGGCTACACGGCCTGGCTGATGACGCTGCCGATGGTATCGACGGCGGAACGGCCTTACACAGGCAGCTCACCGGGTGAGGCTGCGGAAAGCTGCTTCTCCATCGCCCTGCCGTGCGCCTGCACATTTACCGAGCGAAACCGCAGACAATTCAAGCTGCTGCCGAACTAGTGGGCGAGTATATACTTTTATAACCATGAACACATACAGCTTGCTACAAAAATGGCCCCTATGGAAATTCGATTTGGCACCCCTCACAGATAGTGTCCTGAATTTTTGTCTATTTGACAGGGGGCGGCGCAGCGCACTGTCCGGTTTATGGGACACCTCCTTCTGTAGAATGGGTATTGTAAAGAACGATACAGATCGGAAAGGGAGGAAACGACATGTTCAAGATTGGTTTTAATGGTTCCGCAGAAGAGTATCGAAAGACCTCTAAGGAAGAGTACTCCATTTGTCCCGCAGTCACGCCGAGAAAATCGGTCGTTCGCGTCCATTTTCCGGCACGGAATATGAATCTGTCTTACTACAATGACGCCTTTGACCTGAAGTGCGGAGACATCGTTTTTGTGGAGGGTAAGCTGGAGGGCCTGCGTGGCCGCGTGGTAGATGTCGCGTACAATTTCAAGATCAAGCTGTCTGACTACAAAAAGGTCATCAGCGTGGCCGACACAAATGTGCGGGGCGAGTTCTTCTTCGCTGGGTCGCACTTCGTCACATTCGACCGCAGCGCCCTTCCGTATGAAAAGGTCATTACCTGGTTTAAGGCACCCGCCACGGAGGATGAGATATTTGTTTCCGGCAATGATGAGAGCGGCTTCCTGCTGTGTGATCTGGGCGCCATGAGAATCAGCAGGGCAATTGCCGATCGCGGACACGATTACTACACGGACAATCGTGTGCGGTACATTTCTCTGGACAGCACCCATGTGCGGGCCATTGTGGAGGGGGCGCGGCCTTACGAGCTGGAGTGCGACTATGTCAACGGCGAGATCAGAAATCTGGTTTGCGACTGCTTCTGCAGTGAGCCGTGCAAGCACGAGTTTGCAGCTATGCTGCAGTTGAGGGAGACGCTGGAGCTCATCGAGAAGAACTACCCTGCACAGCTTGAGGCGACGCAGTATTTCGCCGCCGTCTGCAAGGGAACACTGCTGAATTTTGCGATGGATAGTAAGGAAACCGGCAGCATCGCGCTTTAAGGGGCGGGGGAGGTATCGTAAACGCAAGGCGGCATGTATGACACCATCCACACCCCTGACTATTTCTCAGATTTACAATATCTGACAAATGGAGCTGCGCAGGGCACGGCAGGAGATGTTCCCCTGCCATGCCTTGCGCAGTTTCTCCTTTTTACTCTTTCAATCCACGGGAATACCCGACCCGCACAGTGTGGCAAAATCCACAAAATCAGCTGGCACGACAATTTTTTTGCTATGCATATTTACAGTTCTGCTTGCGTGTGCTATGGTTAAAGCATCAACATATGCGCGTTAAAAAATATATGACAGGATGTGATCGCCATGTATCCTGCCCATATCCGCGAAACCGGAGAGCGGCAAACCGTCCGGGAGCATTGCCGGAACACGGCGGCGCTGGCCGCAAACGCACTGCGGCCGCTGGGTCTGGAAAAAAGTGCCTATCTGGCCGGTCTGCTCCACGACGCCGGAAAAAACAAACAGGAGTATGCGCAATACCTTTCGGAGGCTGTCAGCGGCGGGAACGCCGTCCGTGGCAGTGTCAACCACACCTTCGCCGGCGTGCGCCTTCTTCTGGATCGGTGGCACGGCCGCTGCGATGCATTCTCCTATTCCGATGTGACCGCAGAGCTACTGGCCTTTGCCGTTGGCTCACATCACGGTCTGTTTGACTGTATCGACCCCCAGCAGCACAGCGGTTTTTTTCATCGCCAGACCAAGGAGGGGATCTTTTACGATGAATCCCGACAGGGCTTTTTGGCGGAGGTTGCTGACGAGGAGGAGCTGGAGCGCTTGTTCCACAGCGCCGTCCGGGAGATGACCCCGATGCTGGATCGGCTGGCGGCTCTGTCCACCCAAGTGGACGACAATGAGGCGGATCGGGAGACCGCATTTTATATCGGCCTTCTGGCCCGGATGCTCCTGTCCGCCGTGATCGAGGGAGACCGCACGGATACCGCGGCCTTTATGGACGATTTGAAGCCGCCCTCTTTCCCGGAGGATATGCGCCCCATATGGGCGGGGCGGCTGGCGTTCATGGAAAAGCGCCTCTCGGAATTTCCCCGAAAAAGCCCCATTGATTTGGCCCGGCGGGCCATTTCGGACACCTGTGCCGCCGGCGCCGTCCGGCCCGGAGGGGTCTACCGCCTGAACGTCCCCACCGGCGGTGGAAAAACGCTGGCCAGCCTCCGCTTCGCATTGACCCACGCGGCAAAACGGAACTGCTCCCGGATCATCTTCACCGCGCCGCTGCTGTCGATCCTGGATCAAAACGCTCAGGTCATCCGCGATTACATAGGAGACGACACCTTGATACTGGAGCATCACTCCAACCTTGCCGAGCCGAAGGAGACGCCGGAGCGCTTGCAGGAGCTGGAGCTGCTCACCGCCTCATGGTCGGCGCCGATCATTATCACCACGCTGGTGCAGCTGCTGAACACCTGCTTCAGCGGAAGGACCAGCGCCATCCGCAGATTTCACGCGCTGTGCCGCAGCGTCATCGTGATCGACGAGGTGCAGACCGTTCCCGGCAAAATGCTGACGCTGTTTAATTTGGCGGTCAACTTCCTGTCCGAGATCTGCGGTGCCACTATTGTTCTGTGCTCCGCCACCCAGCCCTGTCTGGAGGCAGCCGACCATCCGCCGCACCGCCAGCCCGTCGATCTGGTTCCGCAGCAAAAGGCACTGTGGGACGTCTTTAAGCGCACCGACATCCAAAATGCCGGATGTGCCAAGCTGGAGGAGCTCCCGCAGATCGTTGCGGAGGCACTGTCGTCGTGCGACAGTCTGCTGGTGGTGTGCAACACGAAAAAGGAGGCGGCGTTCCTGTTCGAGTCGCTGCAAGCCGCGAATTGCCGGTGTTTCCATCTGTCCGCCGCCATGTGCGTGCAGCACCGCAGGGAGACTCTGCAAGCCTTGCAGTCCGCGCTGGACAAGCCCTCCGCCGACAACAGGCAAAAGGTCGTCTGCGTCTCCACGCAGGTGATCGAGGCCGGTGTGGACATCTCCTTCCAGCGGGTGATCCGCTTCTCCGCCGGAATGGACAGTGTCGTGCAGGCGGCAGGGCGGTGCAACCGGCACGCCGAGCAAAAGAAGCCCGCCCCTGTCCGCCTCATCCGGTGTACCGACGAGCGGCTGCGCGGTCTGGACGACATCGTGCGTGGGCAGAACGCCACCACCGCGCTGCTGACCGCCTTTTCCCAAACGCCGGAGGCTTTCCGGCACGATCTGTCCTCCGAGGAGGCCATCCGGTTCTACTATCGCCGGCTATACGCAGAGATGGAGCCCGGCTTTCAGGACGACCAAACCCCCGCCCACGGCTCCCTCTATCATCTGCTGGCAGATAATCCCCGCTATGCAGACGCCAACTGCAAGCAAGGGCAGCGCTATTTTCTGCGTCAGGCGTTCCGTCTGGCAGGCGGCCTTTTTCAGGTATTCGACGAGGACACGGGCGCCCTGCTCGTACCCTACGGAAGAGGGCGCGAGCTGCAAAACACGCTGTGGAACGCCGCTCAGGTCTACGGGCAGAAGGATTGGGCAGTCATACGCGGCTGCATTGACGAGGCAAAGGGCTACTGCGTCAGCGTCTACCGCTATCAGCTGGAGCGGCTTGAGGCCCTCGGCGCCGTGACCTCTCTATTCGACGGCGGCGTACTGCTGTTGTCCGACGGTTTTTATAACGAACGCACCGGTTTTTCTCTGGAGGCCGGTACCCGTGATTTTCAGGAGGTGTAGCGATTGAAAACAGAACATCCCAACATCGTAGAATTTGAGGTATACGGAGACTACGCCCTCTTCTCCGACCCGCTCATGCGTCTGGGCGGTGAAAAGTGCAGCTATCAGGTACCCACCTATGAGGCGCTGAAGGGCATTTTGTCCTCCGTATACTGGAAGCCTACCTTCATCTGGCGGATCCTGGACGTGCGGGTCGTGAACCCCATCCAGACCGAGGTGAAGGGCATCCGCCCCATCAAATACGGCGACGGCAAGAACGATCTGGCGTATTACACCTATCTGAAAAGCTGCCGCTATCAGGTGCGGGCCTGCTTCGACTGGAACGACAACCGCCCGGAGCTGTGCGGCGACCGAAATGAGAACAAACATCACTGCATTGCCCGCCGAATGATCGAAAAAGGCGGGCGGCGGGACATTTTTCTGGGCACCCGGGAATGTCAGGGCTACGTAGAGCCCTGCGTATTCGGAAACGGCGCAGGCGCCTACGACGATCTGCCGGAGCTGGGCTTCGGGCTGATGTACCACGGCATCACCTACCCGGATGAGGCCTACTCGGAGGAGACCCGCGGGCGGATGACTGCGCGCTTTTGGTATCCGGTCATGAAAAACGGCGTCATCCACTTTCTCCCGCCGGCGGAATGTCCGGGGCAAAAGCCTCTGCGGGAGATGCCTATGAAGGTCTTCTCCGCCGATGAGGGCAATTTTATCGGTCTGCGGGAATTTGGGGAGGTGGAGTAAATGGGACTGATGCAGCAAGCCTATGACACCTACTGTGCCATGGAGCCGCAATACGCCGGCATCTACGGCAAGGCGAAGGAGCCACTGGTTCCTGTTTCGCACCAAATCGTAAACGCAGAGCTGGAGCTCACTCTGGACGCGGACGGTCATCTGCTGGACGCCCGTTCCGTCGAGGCGGAGCAGGCCGCCACGATCATCCCTGTGACGGAGAGCTCCTCGGGGCGAACCGGCAAAGCCCCCGGCGCACACCCTCTATGCGACCAGATTCAGTTTCTCTCCCCGCTGTATCCCGCCAAATACGAAAGCTACCTGACACAGCTGCACCGCTGGGAGATATCACCCTACGGCCACCCCAAGCTCTCCGCCATCGCCCGCTATGTGGAGAGGGGGACGATCGTTGAAGACCTGGCGCAGCGGGGTGTGATCTCCCTGAATGAAAAGGGGCTACCCACCAAGGAAAAGCAGGTGGTCCGCTGGCGCGTGGAAACAGGTGCGGAAAATGAGACGCCCGCCTGCTGGCAGGATCAGAGCCTCTTCCAAGCCTTCATCGACTACTATGCATCCACGAAATCCGGGAAGCCCGCGTTTTGCATGGTTACCGGTAAAAACGCCCCGCCAGCCAGCCAGCACCCCAAGAAGATCATCAACCTGTGCGCCAACGCCAAGCTGATCTCCGCCAACGACACCAGCGGCTTTACCTATCGGGGCCGCTTCACAGACGATTCGCAGGCCGCGACCATGAGCTATGAGGCATCGCAGAAGATCCACAGTGCGCTGCACTGGCTGGCGGCGACCCAAGGCGTCTTCATCGGCGGGCGCACCTTCCTGTGCTGGAATCCGCAGGGCATTGAGATCCCCAAACCGCAGGCCGCCTTTCTGCGGCGGAGCGCCGCCAGGCAGATAAAATACTCCGACTATCGAAAGGCATTGTCGGAGACTCTCCGGGGCTGGCAGGAGACGATCCCGCGGGACGCCGGCGCCGTGGTGGCCGCCTTTGACGCCGCCACATCCGGACGTCTTTCCCTCACCTATTACAGCGAGCTTCCGGTCTCTGACCTTCTGGAGCGTCTGCACAACTGGGATGCACTTTGCTGCTGGGAGCATTCCTCCTTCGGCATACAGTCTCCCTCGCTTTCACAGATCGCAGACTGCGCCTTCGGCACGGTGCGCGTCTCCGACAGACAGACAAAACTGGAGACGGACGAGCGCGTCATGCGCCAGCAGGTACAGCGGCTGCTCTCCTGCCGGGTGGACCGGGGCAAAATGCCGGCGGACATCGCCCGCGCCGCTGCGGCCAAGGCGTCCAACCTGCAGATCATGGACGCCGCCCTGCGGGAAACGGTATTGTTCACCGCCTGCGCGGTGCTTCGGAAATACAAATATGATTGGTACAAGGAGGAATGGAGCATGGCACTGGAACCACAGAAGAAGGATGTCAGCTATCAGTATGGACGGCTTTTGGCCGTGTTTGAAAAACTTGAGCGAGATACCTATGATTCCAATGAACAGCGAGAGCCCAACGCGATCCGGATGCAGTCCGTGTTCGCAAAGCGTCCGCTCTACGCCAGTCGGATCATCTGGGAGCAGCTGAAAAAGGCGTACTATCCCAAGCTCAATCCCGGCGCCAGAATAAAATACGACCGCATCATTGAGCAGATCATTCAGGAAATTTCCTCCTTCCCGCAGGCGGAACAGGAGGAGGCCCTGAAAGACACCTATCTCTTTGGGTACTATCTGCAGCGCAGTGCGCTGTACACATCCGGTAAAACCGAAAACAGTCAGGAGGAAGAATAAATGAGCAGCTTGCAAAACAAGATCGATTTTGTGGCACTGGTCTCCGTGACCCGCGCCAACAGCAACGGCGACCCTCTGAACGGCAATCGCCCCCGCACCGACCTGAACGGCTTCGGTGAGATCTCCGACGTGTGCATCAAGCGCAAGATCCGCAACCGGATGCAGGATCTGGGCAAGCCCATCTTTGTTCAGTCGGAGGATCGGTGCAGCGACGGCTGCGGCAGCCTCAGCGAGCGGGCCTCCGCCGCTATGAAGGGTATCAAGGATCGGGAGGAATATGCCCGGCGCGCCTGTGAAACGTGGCTGGATGTGCGCACCTTCGGGCAGGTCTTCGCCTTCAAGGACGCCAAGGGCTTCTCCTGTGGTGTGCGCGGCCCCGTCTCTATCCATCAGGCGTCCAGCCTGTCCCCCGTGGAGATCGAGTCCCTCCAGATCACCAAGAGTGTGAACGGCGAGAAGAAGGAAAAGGGTGAAAACCGCGCCTCCGACACCATGGGCATGAAGCACTTTGTCCGCTTCGGTCTGTACGAGATCAAGGGCTCTATCAATGTCCAGCTGGCGGAAAAGACCGGCTTCTCCGATGAGGACGCCGACACGGTCAAGGAATGTCTGCGCACCCTCTTTGTGAACGATGCCTCCTCCGCACGGCCCGACGGCTCCATGGAGGTGGTAAAGCTGTTCTGGTGGCGGCACAGCTGCAAGGATGGGCAGTATTCCTCCGCGAGGGTCCACCGCTCCGTCAAGGTCGCTTTGCGGGACGCGGGTACCATCCCCACCGCTGCAGACGACTATGTGATCTCGCTGGAGGCACTGCCGGGTCTGGAGCCGGAGGTGATCGATGGCGTATAATGAGGAGGACTTCCTACAGCTCTCCGGCTTACAGCATTTTCGGTTTTGCAGGCGGCGGTGGGCGCTGATCCATATCGAGCACCAGTGGGCGGAAAACTACCGTACCATTGACGGCGCGATCCTCCACGAAAACGCCCACGACACGGACTTTCAGGAGCGGCGGGGCGACCGTTTCATTACGCGGGGCGTCAGCGTCTATTCTGCGGAATTGGGTATATCCGGACAGTGCGACGTACTGGAATACCACCGGGGCGCTGTCGGGATTCCCCTCTCCGGAAAAGAGGGACTGTGGCAGCCGTACCCTGTGGAGTACAAGCGGGGCCGCCCCCGGGAGGACACCGGCGACACCCTGCAGCTATGCGCGCAGGCCATGTGCCTGGAGTCCATGCTCTGCTGCGACATCCCCGAGGGCGCACTCTATTACGGGGAGATCCGCCGGCGAGAGAGGGTTTCCTTCACCCCGGAGCTGCGCGCAGGGGTGCGGGAGCTGCTGGCGGAAATGCACGAGCTGTACCGCCGGGGCTATACCCCCAGGGTCAAGCCCACCAGATCCTGCAGCGCCTGCTCCTTAAAGGAACTGTGCCTGCCCAAGCTGATGAAAAGCAGAACCGTCTCCGCGTATCTCCGGGCGGCCATGGAGGAAGCACCATGAAGCAGCTTCTCAACACGCTATTTGTCACCTCTGAGGACATCTACCTCTCGCTGGAGGGGGAAAACGTGCTGGCAAACCGAGACAAGACCGTCGTCGCCCGCTATCCGCTGCACACGCTGCAAGCCATCGTCAGTTTCTCCTATGCCGGTGCCTCCCCCGCGCTGATGGGAAAATGCGCGGAGGCCGGGATCGGTCTGGCCTTCTGCTCCCCGCATGGGCGTTTCCTCGCCCGCACCTGCGGTGAGAGCAGCGGCAACGTGCTGCTCCGGCGTGAACAGTACCGTGTTGCCGATGACCCCGCCCGCAGTTGTGCGATAGCCCGCACCATGATCTTCGGCAAGCTGAGCAACGGCGCCGCCCGCATCCAGCGTACCCTGCGGGATCACGCGCCCCGCGTGGCGGGCTGCGGTCTGGAAGACGCCGCCGCCAACATCCGGGCCATGCTGCCGCAGGTGCTGGCTGCCGCTGACTTGGACACCCTGCGGGGAATAGAGGGTGCTGCCGCCACCGCGTATTTCAGCGTCCTCGATCACATGCTCCTGAGTCGAAAGGAGGCCTTCTTCTTCCACGGGCGCAGCCGCCGCCCGCCGCTGGATCGGGTAAACGCCATGCTGTCCTTCGCCTACAGTCTGCTGGCGCACGACTGTGCCAGCGCCTTGGAAAGCGTGGGGCTGGACAGCTATGTAGGCTTCCTCCACCGCGACCGGCCGGGACGGCAGTCGTTGGCGCTGGATCTGATGGAGGAGCTGCGGCCCTGCATGGCAGACCGCTTCGTGCTGACCCTCGTGAACAATCGGATGCTGCGCCCGGAAGACTTTCAGGTGCAGGACAGCGGCGCGGTGCTGCTGTCCGATGAAGGCCGTCGGAAATTCCTGAAGACCTGGCAGGAGCGGAAACGGGACACACTGACCCACCCCTATCTGGGGGAAAAGCTGAGCTGGGGCATGGTCCCCTATGTGCAGGCGCTGCTGTTGGCCCGCTGCCTCCGCGGCGACTTGGACGGCTATCCGCCTTTTTTATGGAAGTGATGCTATGCTGGTGCTGATCACATACGATGTAAACACCGAGGACGCCGCCGGACGCAAGCGCCTGCGGCAAATTGCCAAAAAGTGCGTGGACTATGGACAGCGGGTGCAAAATTCCGTGTTCGAGTGCCTGCTGGACGCAGGACAGTGCCGCCGCCTGCAGGCACAACTCCTGTCCATCATGGATCCCGAGAAGGACAGTCTGCGCTTTTACTATCTGGGGAAGCAATACGAGAAAAAAGTGGAGCATTTCGGTGCGAAGAGCACCTACCTGCCGGAGGATCCCCTGATCCTCTGACACACGTCTCCCGGCACGGCGGTGGTACAGCGCACGGGCATCCGGGACGCGCCTTCCCGCCCCTTGCGAAGTCCAAGTGACCAGTAATTGTCGGGAGGTTCGCAAGGCTTTTCCCGAGAAAGCGCCGGTCTTTCCCCGGTTTTCTCGGGCAGCCACCCCGTATTTTCCCCCAAAAAACGCAAAAATTCTACTTATTTGTCAAAGATCCGCGGGTAAAACTGTGCATCTTTGCTGTCGCCCCCCTCGCGGGGGGCGTGGATTGAAATCCCCGAGGGGCGCATCGAGTACAGCGACCACTACCGTCGCCCCCCTCGCGGGGGGCGTGGATTGAAATCTTGGCGGTGGTGCCGGTGATGCCCATTTCCGTCGTCGCCCCCCTCGCGGGGGGCGTGGATTGAAATGCCTGTAACATCACCTGGAACGATGAGGCTACAGACGTCGCCCCCCTCGCGGGGGGCGTGGATTGAAATGCTCATCACCGGTTTTTCTTCATCCACGCGGCATGTCGCCCCCCTCGCGGGGGGCGTGGATTGAAATTTGAAGATCTATCGTGTCTACCACAACAACATCGTCGCCCCCCTCGCGGGGGGCGTGGATTGAAATAAGCGCGGCATGGAGGGCGCAGATGTCAAGACCTGTCGCCCCCCTCGCGGGGGGCGTGGATTGAAATCCGGATATGGTACATCCGCCGGTTTCTGTCCACCGTCGCCCCCCTCGCGGGGGGCGTGGATTGAAATTGCGCTGCGGTGTGGATGTCGTGTATCTGCCCAGCGGGTCGCCCCCCTCGCGGGGGGCGTGGATTGAAATCAGTGTCAGCCACTTGTCACGGCTGAAGCCTGTCGTCGCCCCCCTCGCGGGGGGCGTGGATTGAAATCCGTTCGGCATAGTCCATGCTGCCGTAGATATCCACGGTCGCCCCCCTCGCGGGGGGCGTGGATTGAAATTCCTACGGTAAGGCGCAGATCACGGAAGGTCGTATGGTCGCCCCCCTCGCGGGGGGCGTGGATTGAAATGAGATAGCTCTCCATTACCGATGGTCCTCCAGCTTGTCGCCCCCCTCGCGGGGGGCGTGGATTGAAATAGGGGCTTACACAACTTATCACGCAGGCATCTCAAACGTCGCCCCCCTCGCGGGGGGCGTGGATTGAAATGAGGAAGAAACCGGCTTCTGGCACTACGAGTGGGACGTCGCCCCCCTCGCGGGGGGCGTGGATTGAAATGCAAGAAGACGAAGTTTGTAGACAAGGCCGTGAAGTCGCCCCCCTCGCGGGGGGCGTGGATTGAAATAATCCGGGCGCCAGTTACGACCTGCACCTACCGCCCGTCGCCCCCCTCGCGGGGGGCGTGGATTGAAATGGACGTAAGATACCATCCGCCAATCACCCATCTGTCGCCCCCCTCGCGGGGGGCGTGGATTGAAATATCCGCGCCGACGGCAGGGACTCCGGGAGGATCGTGTCGCCCCCCTCGCGGGGGGCGTGGATTGAAATTTGCTGCCGACATCGCAGGCGCGAAGGCCGCAGCGTCGCCCCCCTCGCGGGGGGCGTGGATTGAAATCACCAAGGGCCTGGGCTCCCGCACGGGGGAGTATGGTCGCCCCCCTCGCGGGGGGCGTGGATTGAAATCAAAATGTTGGCGCTGAGCTTGTCGATATAAAGCTGTCGCCCCCCTCGCGGGGGGCGTGGATTGAAATGTCGTTGAGGTGGCGCCCTGCGTGCTCCCCGATGCAGTCGCCCCCCTCGCGGGGGCGTGGATTGAAATTGTGACGGCGATGCACTGGGGGTTCACCGACGGGCGGTCGCCCCCCTCGCGGGGGGCGTGGATTGAAATCCCGTATTCGGGTCTTTCCCGCCGTCCCGCCGGCGTCGCCCCCCTCGCGGGGGGCGTGGATTGAAATAGCTTGAACATGTAGTTGGTATCCTTATCGCTGTCGTCGCCCCCCCTCGCGGGGGGCGTGGATTGAAATATCGCCCAGCACCAGAGTGACGGTGAGGGTATCGTCGCCCCCCTCGCGGGGGGGCGTGGATTGAAATAGACAAAACAGGCTTTTCATAGTGACCTCCGTAGTCGCCCCCCTCGCGGGGGGCGTGGATTGAAATTCTGCAAAGCTCCTGTAAAGATTGTTCCATGATTATTGTCGCCCCCCTCGCGGGGGGCGTGGATTGAAATGCCGCCGGTCTGGCCTTTGGGCCGAAACGCTGGGGTCGCCCCCCTCGCGGGGGGCGTGGATTGAAATGGCAGCATGAACCGACCGCAGGACAAGATACAGTATCGTCGCCCCCCTCGCGGGGGGCGTGGATTGAAATTAGCTTGTCGGCGCGATTTTGGCCAACCATGCTGTCGCCCCCCCCCTCGCGGGGGGCGTGGATTGAAATACCAAGGGCCGCATGGCCGTGGTGGAGGGGCGCTGTCGCCCCCCTCGCGGGGGGCGTGGATTGAAATAGGGCGTTGGAGGTCTTGCCCACCTTGAACAGCGATGTCGCCCCCCTCGCGGGGGGCGTGGATTGAAATACCACTACCATCCCCAGCAAGGAGGAGCTGTCCGCCGTCGCCCCCCCCTCGCGGGGGGCGTGGATTGAAATAGCCGCTCACACAGCTCCGCGCCGGTCACGGCCGTCGCCCCTTCGCCCAGTTTGCCCGCCGGGTGCGCCCTTATGATGATCAGAAAAATCCAGCTTCGTGCCGTCCGTGGTAATGTATCCGTTTTCGTTCCGGTTGTTCGTCTCCCCGAAAAACTCCTTTGCGGATTTTGCATGGTCTTTTTTCTCCGCCTCCGAGTAAGCTTTCAGCGAAACCAGCAGCGGCTTGACATTCTCACTGACATTGGATATACTGCGAGTAAGACCAAACTTGGTTCCCCCGAACGGCGTAGAGCGCCCTAAGGCATTGAACCATTTTTTGGTCTCTTTTTTGTTTTCTTCCAAATGAAGCAGTTTATCCTCGGACCCTCCCTATGAATGCGCACAGAAAGCAGATCATTGTGAATACCGCATGCTGTTCCTGCTGTCTTTTCCAATCAGACGGCAGGCTTATCGTGCTGCGCACAGGAGTCCGATAAGTCACAGAAATCATACATCCCGTCTGTTTCAAGAAGTCACCTTCTTTGAACAGACGGGATTTTTGTATTTACATGAGGTATAACAATAATCGAATCCCATGAGCGTATGACCGCGAAGCTGTGCGCCTTCGCAAGAGCATACCATTCGACCTATGCCCGGAAATCGGGGAAACGTTTTATCCGGAGCACCATGCCGGCATAAACAAAACCACCTGCCAAGCGGGTGGTTTTGTTTATGCTGCTTTCTGGCAAGAGGACAGATGCGCTCTGTTTTGCGTGCAGCCCGTGCCGTTAGCAGAGCTGCTCCAGTTGAAAGGCCAGCTCGGTGCGGCCCACAACGGCGTGGTGGTTGTTGTAAAGGTTTTTGTCGTGATAGCGGGGCAGAGAACAGGCTTCCTCCGGTGTGATGACGCCGAGCTGGGTGAGAACCGAGAGGATGGCATACGGGACGATGGAGGAGGCGCCGTCCTCCATTTTGAGGGCAATGCCGATCCCCTTATCCTTGATGCCCACGGCATAGAATGCGCTGGCGCCTGATTTGCAGAAGATTCGGTCGCCGAAGGCGGCCATCAGCTGCGTGCAGATGCGATCGGTCCCTGCCACCATTTCCGGATGTGCTGTCATGGCGGATGTGATACGCCGGAGGACAGCGGCCCGGGTGGGGGCGAAAAGCGTGGGGAGGGACATGCGGGCGTAGCCCTGTGCCAGCCGGTAAAGGGGCAGCGCGTGGACCGGAACGCCGCAGCCGTCCACGGCCAGATGGACTTCGGAGGTCTCCACGCCGCACATTTCAGCGAACACCGAGAGGATACGCTGCTGAACAGGGTGCTCCGGAGAAATATAGTTCTCCAGGGATTCCCCTAAATGGCGGGCGGTGATGAGCATACCGGCGTGCTTTCCGGAGCAGTCGCAGTAGATGGGCGCACGGGGGATGCCGGCGATCTTCAAGGCGTCCTCGGCGGGGACATACATGGGGTATTCCGACCCGCAGCACAGCTGGTCGGGGGAGAGCCCGGCCTTGTGCAGGATGCTCTCCACGGCCTTTACATGAAAGGGCTCTCCGTTGTGGGAGGAGCAGATGACGGCCAGCTCCTGTGGGGTAATGCCATAATGCTCCAGCGCACCGCTCTCTGCCACGGGGATCGCCTGAAGGGGCTTGGCGGAGGAGCGGGCAAATGTAAGACGCTCCGGATCACCGAGCTTCCAAAGGATCTTGCCTGTGTGATCCGTTACCGCGATGTGTCCCCGGTGGATCTGATCCACCAGATCACCGCGGTATTGATAGGCAATAACAGCCATAGCATATACCTCCGTTTCTTAGATCACAAAGTAGAAAAAGCGCAGCACATCACCGTAATCATCGGCATCAAAGGCCACGGTGGTGGGAGAGATGAGGCTGGCGCCGGGATAGGGGGAGCATCCATAGGCGTCATAATGATGTACATAGGTGACCTCCACGTGGAAGTGCTCGGGAAGTGCCGGAGGTACGGCTGTCTTTGCCGCCGCCACAGCCTCGGCCATCATGCCCTCGATCTCCTCGCGGACAAGCTCCGGGGTCTTTGTCAGAACGCCGTAGCCGTGGCCGGATTTGGTTGGTACGGTCAGCAGGCCGGGTACGGTGCGCGCCGCAGCCGCACACATCCCCTCGTCGCCGCTGGCGAATAGGGTGGGAACGCCCCGGTAAGCGGCGGCATGGGCATACATCTCGAATTCTCCCCACAGCGTGCCATTGACCGTAAGGCGGAAAATGCGGGAGCTTACCATCGTGTGGGACGTGGGATTTCCGGGGGCGGAGGCAGCGTCGTGAAAGCCAACCATCAGCACACCATCATAGCTCTCGTCAAAAATACCGGTAAGGCCCACAATATCGTGGGTGATCCCCCGAAGGAGACGGGCATCTCTGGGGAGCAGGGCGCAGTCAATGTTGCAGCCGTCTCCGTGCATATCCTCTATGACGACCTCGTCGGCTCCGCCGGAGAAAAGGCCGCGGGCCGCGGCGGAAGATCATGTTGCTTCGCTGCGGATACGCCGCAGGTAGCGGTAGACCGTGGGTTCGGAGATGTGCAGTTCCCTGGCGACCTGTCCGACGGAGCCCTTGGTCTGGAATACGCCCTGCGCTTCCAGAGAGCGGAGTATCTCCAGCTTGTCGGCGGTATGCATGGTCTCGGAGGGGATACCATAGCCGAGGATGGTGGAGTGGATCAGATTGCTGGACAGCTCCGGGATGGAATCATCCAGGTTTTCGGTATAGGCGGAGCTTTCCTCCTCTTGCGGAAGAGAAAAGGAATGGAGCAGGTTGGAAAGATGCTCCGAGAGCACCAGAATATCCTCCACATCGTGGTTCACGCAAATCAGCCCCACCAGATGGCCCTTTTCCTTAATGAAATAGGTGGAAGAAACGAAACGCTTGCCTCCCCGGGTGCGGCCCTCGTAGTTGGCCACATAGTCGTGCTCCTTATAGGCTCCGGTTCGCAGCAGTTCCTTGGCCAACTCCGTCATGGGGTCGCCCACGCGGCGGCCGCTGAGATGCTCGTTGCAGGCGGCAATCACCGAGCGCTCCGGCGTGGAAACGTCATGGAGGATGATCTCATAATTCTTTCCGCAGATCTTCCCCATAAATTCCACCAGAGGAATGTATCGCTCAAGACTGGCGTAGTTGCTCACTGTATCCCTACTTTCTCAACAATAATTCTTGCCTGATAAAAAACTGTCACATAGTGCTGCTGAAAGTCAGTATATCGAAAATGAATGGATAAATCAACACCTAATATGCCGGAAAGTTGGGGGGGTGTAACATTTTTTTGCAGGCCAAGGCGAAAATAGCCTTCGAAGCAGCGATTTAGACAAAAAATTATCAAGCTTCTTGGCACTTATGCAAGGTTGACAAGGGAGGTGTGATAAATTATAATCAGGAATGTAACAAAGTTATCAGAAGGGAGGCTCAATGTCATCCCCCACCCGCGCGTTATATTTTTAAGGAGGTATTTGTAATGGAAGCTGCAAACTACGGTATTTTGTCATTGATTCCCCTTGCGCTTACCCTGCTGCTGGCATTTTGGAAGAAGGACGCGGTCTTTGCCCTGTTCATGGGCTGTCTCTCCGGCGTTCTGCTGCTGGGGCATGACCCCGCCTTCGGCTTCTCCGCTCTGGCGGAGGAGGCTCTGGGCAACGAGGACTTCATCTGGATCCTGCTCATTCAGGTATTCATCGGCATTATGATCGCGTTCTTCATGAAGGCGGGCGTGGTCAAGGCGTTTGCGGAGATGATCGCCGGTAAGGTGAAATCCCCCCGCAGCGTAAAGCTGGCCACCTGGTTCATCGGCCTGTTCACCATCGACGACTACATGAGCCCCCTGCTGCGCGGCGTGGTCATGCGTCCCTTGACGGATGAGATGCGTGTGCCCAGAGAGAAGCTGGCCTTCATCCTCGACTCCACCTGCGCCTCCGTGTGTACCCTGATGCCCTTCATGGCATGGGGTGCCTACGTGGCCGGTCTGGTGGCGGATCTGGGCGGCCCTGTGACCTCTAACGAGCAGGGCGTGAGCGTCTACATCAGCGCCATCCCCTTTAACTTCTACGCGATTCTGATGGTGCTCATCACACTGCTCTCCGCACTGGAGATCTTCCCCGACTTCGGGCCCATGCGCAAGGCGGAGCAGCGCGCCCGCACCACCGGCAAGCTGCTGCGTGACGGCGCCGTTCCCATGATGGGCACCGAGCTGGAGGAGCTGCAGAAGGGCAACGACAGTGATGTAAAGCCCAACGTCATGCTGGACTTCCTGGTCCCCATCATGATCCTGGTAGCCACCGCCATCTGGACGTACATCGCCAAGGGCGGCGTGAAGATCCTGGAGTGCTTCATCATCACCGTGATCTATATGTCCATCGAGCTGAGCATCCGCAAGGTGTTTAAGAGCGTGACCGATCTGGTGAGTACCGCCGTGCAGGGCATGAAGAGCGTCATGTCCGCCACGCTGATCCTGGCCCTGGCCTACTGCATCAACACCATCACCAAGTCCATGGGCGCCGCCGACTTCCTGCTGGGCGTCTGCGAGAGCTGGATGACCCCCGCCCTGTTCCTGTCTGTGACCTTCATCGCGGGCGCCGTGATCTCCTTCTTCACCGGCTCCTCCTGGGGCACCTTCGCCATCTGCATTCCCATCGCTGTTCCCATGGCCTACTCCTTCACCGGCGGTCAGCTGGGTACGCTGGTCTACGCCGCTGTGGGCGCCGTTGTCAGCGGCGGTCTGTTCGGCGACCATTGCTCCCCCGTTTCCGACACCTCGGTGCTCTCCTCTCTGGGCGCCGCCTGCGACCACATTGACCACGTCCGCACCCAGCTTCCCTATGCGCTGCTGGCGGCGGCAGTGTCCATCATTCTGTGGATCGTCGTTGCACTGGTTGGTGGCGCTGCATGAGATACGATTTTGATACCCCCATCAATCGCAGAAATACCTTCTCCTTTAAGTGGGACTGCGATATGGACTATTTCGGCCGGGACGATGTGATCCCCATGTGGGTGGCGGACATGGATTTCGCCTGCGCCCCCTGCATCGTGGAGGCTGTACAGAAGCGCGCCGCCCATCCGGTTTACGGCTACGGTGTGCGCCAGCAGCCCTATTATGACGCGGTGATGGGCTGGCTGAAAAAGCGCCATGGCTTTGAGGTCAACTATGAGCATCTGGCCTTTGCGCCTCCCGGCGTGATCTACGCCATGAACGTGATGCTGCGCATCCTCACCAAGCCCGGCGACAGGGTCATGGTCCCCATGCCCAACTACGACCCGCTGTTTGACATGGTCACCCGGGGCGGCCGGAAGCTGGTAGAGACGCCGCTGGTCTGGAAGGACGGGCGCTACACCTTCGACTTCGCCGATATGGAGGCCAAGGCTGCCTCCGGCGTGAAGGTACTGGTGCTCTCCAGCCCCCACAACCCCACCGGCCGGGTATGGACCCGTCAGGAGCTGGAGGGCGTGGCGGAGATCTGTCTGCGGCACAACATCTTCATGCTGGTGGACGAGATCCACTGCGACTTCGTGCCGCCGGAGCATCCCCACACCACCTTTGGTCTGCTGGGCGAGGAGGTGCTGCGCCATTCCATGGTCTGCTACTCCTCCAACAAGGGCTTCAATCTGGGCGGACTGGGTATGGCCACCCTGGTGCTGGCGGACGACGACCTGCGGTGCAAGTTCAACGAGGAGATGTCCATTGCCCAGACGCGGCTGGACAACATCTTCGGCATGGCCGCCCTCATAGCCGCCTACAACGACGGCGAGGAGTGGCTGGATCAGGCCATCGCCTACGTCTCCGACAACAAGGCGTATCTGGATCAGTTCCTGCGGGAGCGCATTCCTCAGATCCGTATGATCCCCTCCGAGGGTACGTATCTGGTCTGGCTGGACTGCTCCCAGCTGCCCTACCGGGGCATGGCGCTGGAGCATTTCATGATCAATGAGGCCAAGGTGGCGTTCTGCGCCGGCTATGAATTCGGTAAGCAGGGAGAGGCTTTTCTGCGCATGAATGTGGCCTGTCCCCGGTGTACCCTGACAAAGGCTCTGGAGCAGATGGAAAAGGCGATCAACGCTCTGTCGCTTCAGTAATACCTGTAAACGACGCACCTTGTGAGATAAGAAATTTTTTAAAGGAGAAACAGCGCGGAACGAGACGGAGACGCTGATCACGCCCGACAAATACAGCATCGACTATGTGGGGCATTTGGGCCGGAAGGCGCTCTGTCTGGGACTGGTCATGCGGGACTATGGCGTGTACGAGCACCCCACATTCTTTGTGGTGGACGAAAATGGCGAGGAAAATCTGGGCCGCTATGACCGCCGGGTCAACTCCGAGGTGGTCACAGACTGCTTCTCCGGCTCCGTCACGGGACAGAGAATGGTGGGCGAGACGCTGTATTTCCTCAACACGGACGGCGTGGATATCGACGGCTTCGTGATGAAGCCGGTGGGCTACGAGCCGGGCAAACGGTATCCGGGCATCCTCCATATTCACGGTGGGCCGAAGATGGTATTTGGCCCGGGCTTCCACCATGAGATGCAGCTTTGGGCGGTCTCCGGCTTTTTCGTATGCTACTGCAACCCAAGAGGAAGCTGCGGCAAGGGAAATGCCTTTGCCGATCTTCAGGGCAAGTACGGAGAGGTGGACTTCCGGGATCTGATGGAGTTCACGGATGAGGTCCTGCGGAGGTATCCCGAAATTGACGCAGATCGGATGGGCGTTGCCGGCGGTTCCTATGGCGGCTTTATGACCAACTGGGTCATCGGTCACACGGATCGTTTCCGCTGTGCCGTGTCCCAGCGGAGCATTGCCAACTATGTGGGGGATTATCTCCTCTCGGATATCGGCTACTATTATGTGCCTGACCAGCAGCTTGGCACCATTTGGGAGCATCCGGAGCGTTTATGGAAGGCGTCGCCCCTCACCTATGCCGACCGTGTTAAGACGCCCACACTCTTTATTCACGCAGATAAGGATTACCGCTGCACGCTGGCCAACGGGCTGGAAATGTTCGCGGCACTCAAGCTCCATGGCGTGGAGAGCAAGCTGTGCATGTTCTACGGCGAGAACCACGGCCTGAGCCGAGAGGAAAAGCCCTCCAACCGCATCAGCCGACTCAGCGAGATCCTGCACTGGATGGAGGAGCACCTGAAGGAAGAATAAGGGGGAGCCAACCGGCGGATTCTGGCAGAGTGTGTGCCGGAGCATTTGCCGCGCCTGAGCCGTATCCCGCGGCAGTAGCCTGTTTTATATGGATCGATTTCAGCGGACAGCGGCCACAGCGCCGCGTCATACAGGTACCGCGGAAGCATTTACGCCAAGAGCCCACCTTCTCAAGAAGGTGGGCTCTTGCTGTAAGTACACGAAATGAGATGCTTTATTTCTTGTCAAACAGGATGAACAGCAGGCTGGACAGGCACAGCAGGAAGGGGTAGAACAGCAGGGGGATGATGTCAAAGGCGCTGATGGCGTAGCCGAGGGTGGCGCAGGTGGAGATGGCCACCAGCATCTGGGCGCCGTAGGGGATGATGCCCTGGAAGATGCAGGAGAAGGTGTCCAGCAGGGAGGCGGAGCGCTTGGGGCTGATGCCGTATTCCTCCGCCACCTCCTTGGCGATGGGGCCTGCCATGACGATGGCCACGGTGTTGTTGGCGGTGGCGATATCCATGAGGCCCACCAGCAGGCCGATGCCCAGCTGGCCGCCCCGCTTGCCGCGGAACACCCGGCGGATGAAGGCGAGGATGCTCTCGAAGCCGCCGTAGGCGCGGATGAGGCCGCACAGGGAGGCCACCAGCAGCGTCACCAGAATGGTCTCGAACATACCGGACACGCCGCCGCCCATGTTGCCCATGAGCTCCAGCGCCGTGACCTGCCCGGTGATAAGGGTGATGGCAGCGCCGGCGGCGATGCCGATGAGCAGCACCACGAACACGTTCAGGCCGACAATGCCGCCGATAAGCACCAGCACATAGGGGATGATCAGCACCAGATCGTGACCGCCGGAGACGGCGTTCTGCACATCGGTACCCAGAGAGACCACGATGATCAGCGCCAGCGCCGCCAGCGCGGCGGGCAGGGCGATCTTGAAGTTGGCGCGGAACTTGTCCTTCATCTCCGTGCCCTGGGTGGAGCAGGCGGCGATGGTGGTATCGGAAATAAAGCTGAGGTTGTCGCCGAACATCGCGCCGCCCATGACGGAGGCGATGCACAGCGGCAGGTCAAAGCCGGAATCGGCGGACACCGCCACGGCGATGGGGGCCAGCAGGGTGATGGTGCCGACGGAGGTGCCCATGGCCATGGACACGAAGCACGCCACCACGAACAGCACAGCAACCGCCAGCTTCACCGGGGCGATGGACAGCAGGAAGTAGGCCACGGCCTCGGCGCTGGAGCGGCCGGTGACGCCCACGAAGATGCCCGCCACCAGGAAGATGAGGATCATGGTGACGATGTTCTTATCGCCGATGCCCTGTCCCATCAGCTCCAGCTTTTCATCAAAGCTCACACCGCGGTTTTGCAGGCACGCTACCAGCAGCGCCACCAAGAAGGCCACGACGATGGGGATCTGATAGAAGCCCATTTTGATTTTCAACACATACTCCAGAATAATGCCCAGCACCAGATACAGCACCAGGAATACGGCCACGGGCAGCAGGGCCACCGCCCGGGGGGTTGGTTTTTTCTCCATAAACTCTCTCCTTTATGAAAACGTTGGCTTTTTTCACCGCTTTTGATGGTATCATGAGGGGAAGAAAAAGTCAACGCAAAGACATCTGCACCTTATCTGCTTTGTCTGGCGCGTCCGGTCTGTACGCGGAGGTGTTCGGCGAGACCGGAGCGGGCCGGTGTCTTCATCATGGCCGGCTCGCCTATCCGGCGGATGACGTCTCTCCTTCCACTGATAGATCTCCCTTCTTCCCAGAGATCAACGTGGGACTTCTGGCAGGGCCCTGGTTTGAGGGCCGCATGGCCCAGTGCCTTACCGACATTCTGGGCGGGCGGGCCACGGCCGCAGCCATGGTAACGCTGGCCGCCGCCTATCTGGCCGTGGCCCTGCTGGTACAGGGGGCACGGTTCGTCAAGCGTTTCTACGTCCGGCGCCTCACCAACAACGGCGCCATCAATTTCAACGGCTACACCATCACCCTGGCGGACGGCACCGTCCTCCGGTAAGGCTTACCGCACCTCGATAGCCGCCGCGGGGCAGGCGTCCGCCGCCTCCTGCACGGCCAGCTTCAAACCGTCGGGTATCGGCCCGGCCGCCGCCTGCGCCGATTCGCCGTTCTCCAGAGAGAACACCTCCGGACAAATGGTGGGGCACAGGCCGCACCGGATACACGCCTTCTGCAATACGATGGCTTCCATAAAAATTCCCTCCATAGCAAATTCAGGATACGGGCAGTTTGCCCCGTATCGGGAAAAAGTATGCGGGAAGCACCGTCCCTTTCGGACGGCGCTTCCCGCATTTTTTCCATTTTTCCCTTGACAGCCGCAGCTGTCCATGGTATGGTAACTATACTAACACGCATAATACAGTTAATACGCAATGGCAGGAAGGAGTGAGCGCGGATGATCTCCCTGGATTATCGGGACAGCCGCCCCCTGTACCAGCAGGTGAAGGACAATCTGCGGCGGATGATGCTGACGGGGCTGCTGCCGCCGGACGAAAAGCTGCCGTCGGTGCGGAGTCTGGCCACACAGCTGGCCATCAACCCCAACACCATCCAGCGGGCATACAGCGAACTGGAGGCGGAGGGGTACATCTACTCCGTGCCCGGCAAGGGCAGCTTTGCCGCCGCCGAGGGCGGCGAGCAGCAGCGGCGTATCCGTGAGCTGAAAACGCAGGCGGCCCCTCTGCTGGAGGAGCTGAAGACGCTGGGCTGCACGGAGGAGGATCTTTTGCAGCTGTGGAGAGGAGGAGAGACACATGCTTGAAGCGAAAAACGTGGTCAAGACCTTTGACGGCTTTCGGGCGCTGGACAGTCTGAACATGACGGTTCCCAAGGGCGCGGTGTACGGTCTGGTGGGCCCCAACGGCGCGGGCAAGTCCACCATCATCCGGCATCTGGCCGGTATCTACCGTCAGGACAGCGGCGAGGTGCTGCTGGACGGCCAGCCGGTATACGAGAACCCCGCCGTCAAGCGGCGGATGACAGTGATCGGCGACGACTGGTACTATTTCCCCCAGGCCAATATTCGTGAGATGGCCCGCTTTTTCGCGGGACTGTACCCCGCCTTCAGCTGGGAGCGCTATGAAAAGCTGAAGCAGGTGTTCCCACTGGACGAGAAGATGATGCTGCGCCGCATGTCCAAGGGTATGCAGAAGCAGGCGGCGTTCTGGTTGGCGGTGTGCTGCATGCCGGAGTACCTCATTTTGGATGAGCCGGTGGATGGGCTGGACCCCGTCATGCGCCGCCAGGTGTGGTCTCTGCTGCTGGGTGACGTGTCCGAGCGGGGCACCACGGTACTGGTGTCCAGCCACAACCTCCGCGAGCTGGAGGACGTGTGCGATCACGTGGGCATCCTGAACCGCGGGCAGGTGCTGCTGGAGCGGAGCCTCTCCGACCTGCAGGACAACACCGTGAAGCTGCAGGTAGCCTACGCCGGCGTGACGGAGCCGATGCTGCCGTCGGAGCTGAACATCCTGCACCGCAGTCACGTGGGACGGGTGTATACCTACATCGTGCGGGGCAGCCGCGCCGAGATCCTGCGCCGCATGGAGATCACGGAGCCCATCCTGCTGGAATCCATCCCGCTGACACTGGAGGAGATCTTTATCTATGAATTGGGAGGTGTGGACTATGCCGCGAAAGACATCCTGCTGTAACGGGACGCTGCTGCGCAGCGACGTGCGCCACTACTGGCCCGCCGGCTTTCTCTATGTGCTGGTGTGGCTGATGATCCTGCCCATCCCCCTGCTGCAGACAGCCCGGGATTATCTGCGTTTTCAGTCTGAGCAGACGGTCCAGCTGGCAGCGCAGCTGCACAACCACGTCTATGCCGCCATGACCGGCTCGCTGGTGCTGGCGGTGCTGGCGGGTGCGGTAATACCCATGGCGGTGTATGCCTATCTGATGACGCCCCGGGCTGTGGGGCTGATGCACACCCTGCCCGTCACCCGCACATCCCAGTTTTTCACCCACTTTCTCAGCGGCTTCGGCCTGTTGACAGCGGGAAATCTGCTGATCTTCCTGCTGTCCGCGCTGGCGATGATGCCCTCCGGCAGCGTGGACTGGGCCGCGCTGGGCCTGTGGCTGCTGGTGACGGAGCTGCTGGAGCTGTTCTTCCTGTCTCTGGGCGCTCTGTGCGCCATGGCCACCGGCTGGCTGCTGGCCATACCGGTGCTGTACGGCGCGGCCAACTGCATTGTTTTGTTGGTATGCGTCGTGGTGCAGTTCCTTCAGCGCTGGTTCTACTTCGGCTTTGAGAGCACCACTTTCCCCATGGCGGTGATCTGGCTGACGCCCATCGCCCGCCTGTCCACCGCCGTTTGCGGCTACACCGACGTTCTGGTGCCGCGAGAGGGGGAGGAGGTCTACCTCCGCGTCCTGCCGGAGGGCGGCATGACCTCCTTGCTGGTCTATGCCATCGTGGGACTGGCGCTGCTGGCTCTGGGTTGGCTTCTGTACCGCAGACGGCCCAGTGAGGCCGCCGGTGACGCCATCGCCTTCCGCTGGCTGCGGCCCATCGTCCGGTGGACCGTGGGTCTGTGCGGCGGTCTGGGCCTGGGCCTGTTCCTCAGCGTAGCGCTGCTGGGCGGTCTGGTCGGCGGCATAGTGCAGCTCCTGCTGTGCCAGGCGGTCATGGGCCTGTTGTGCTTCTTCGCCGCTCAAATGCTGCTGCAAAAGTCGTTCCGCGTCTTCCGCCGCAGCTGGAAGGAGGCGCTGGCGCTGGTGATCGCACTGGCCGCCATCACCCTGTGCATCCGGCAGGACTTCTTCGACGTCCAGAACCGCATACCCGGCGCGTCCCAGGTGGACACCGTGTCGGTCCAGCTCTACGCCGGTGACAGCAGCTACTGCGAGACGGACGATCCCGCCGTGCTGGAGCGGGTGCAGGCGCTGCACCGCGCCGCCCTGGCTCAGGGCGAGGATATGGCCGATAACTCGGACCGCCATATGAGCATCCGCCTGCGCTATGAGCTGAAAAACGGCGACACCGTCCGGCGGGATTACACCATCGCCTGTGTCTCCGGTACGGAGACGTACCGCCTGACCAACCAGCTGCTGAATATGCCCCAGTTCCGCCGCTCTGCCATGGGCATCGACTGGTTGGAGACCTCCGGGCTGGACGCCGTCCGCAGCGGCTATGTGGAGGACTACTGGACCGGCGCCACGGTGGATCTGACCCGTGAGCAGGCCACGGAGCTGTGCCGTCTGGCCCAGCAGGACGCCAACGATGTCTCCGACAGTGATGTGCTGGCCGCCATGGCCGCGAACAGCGATGATGTCTACGCCGCTGCGGCTAAGGAGGATACCCTCCCGGCGGAGACGGAGGCATGGGACGTATACCGTTACAACATCGTCATCTACGCCATGGTGGATGGCCGCGATGTCAGCCGCAGCCTGACTCCGATGGGCTATTGCACCCGCATGCAGTCCTTCATCGGCAGCCTGGACTTCGCCAACACCACCACGGTGGACACGGAGGCCGTGTCATGAAAAGAGGACTGCTGTGCATCGCCGCAGCGCTGGTGCTGACCGCCGCTACCCTGTGGCTGACCAGCCTGCGGAACTACGATGCGGCGGACGCCGTGGAGGAAAACGGTGTCCTGCTCTACCTGCGGAAGGACCACGGGGCGGCCTTTGCCAGCACCTATCGCTGGGACGGCACCGGCGACGCCATCGACTACGTTATCCCCGACACGGTGCAGGGCGTGAAGGTCACAGCCATCGGCGGCTTCACCGGCGAGCTGAAGAAGGCCCCTACCGCGGGGCTGGCCATCACCATGCCGGAGACGTACCGCGGCGCGGAACGGGCGCATTACACCATGCCCAGCGGCGCAGTGGAGATCACGCTGCCGGTACACATCCACATCGGCCGCTATGTCCGCAGCGTCCAGCCGGACGGCAGCCTGCCGACGCCCACCGGTTACTTTGGCTACGACAAGGGCGTCAGCAGCTATATCATCACCCCTGTGTGGACGGTGACGTGCGACGAGGGCAACGAGACGTACTACGCCCGGGACGGACGGCTTTACCAGCGTGCAGACAACGCGCTGGTGCAGCTGCCCTACGCTGTGGAAGGAACCCCCGGATAAACGCAGAGAGGCGCGGGCCTGACGG
>ENA-ORTI01000485-ORTI01000485.1-human-gut-metagenome-genome-assembly--contig:-NODE-485-length-47675-cov-7.684460_pt1 | contig 47675 bp, 41 predicted proteins | sample MGYA00242071_ERZ509191 | MGnify/ENA primary metagenome ERZ509191 (study PRJEB26280, sample SAMEA2338832) | human gut metagenome | biome: human gut; feature: human-associated habitat; material: faeces...
CGCCCCGCGTACCTTTTCGTTTTCGGCAAGACCTTCCTTAATCTCGATCTTGATACCATCGGACAAACCTACCTTAACGGCACGCTTTTCAAACTTCTGTTCCGGCTTTTCCGCTTTTACTACCTGTACGAAAGTAGAATCACCGCTAAACTCGACACAGCTTTCGGGTACGGACAATACATTCTCCGCACGCTTCAACACAATCTCGGCGTTGGCACTGTAGCCGGCACGGATAAAGGCATCGCCTGGCATATGCACGGCTGCCTTCACCTCAAACAGCACAGCCCCGTTCTCTTCCACACCTTTAGGAGCCACATACTCCAGTTCAGCATCGAACGTGCGGCTTTCCATAGCGCCAACCGTCAATTTGATCGGCATCCCTTCATGGATACGGCCGACTTCCGTCTCGTCTACTTTCCCCCTAAAGATCATATTGCTCATATCGGCAACAGTAGCGATCGTCGTACCGTCGTTGAAAGTATTCGATTGGATCACCGAGTTACCGACCTTGATAGGCACATCCAAGATCATACCGGTGATAGTAGAACGAACCTGTGTCGTACTGGAAGCGGCAGACCGTTTAGAGATACCTTCACGGATAATCTCAAGAGCATCCTGAGCGTTCTCTGCCTCTTCCTGCGCCTTTTTATAGTTGGCAAGAGATGTTTCGTAATCTTCTTTGGAGATAACCCCCTGTTTATGCAACTCTTTATCCCGCTTGAAGGTAGCACTGATCTGTTCGAGGTTGATCTTCGCCACCCGTACACGCGATTCGGCACTATTCAACTGAACCATTTCAGGAATAACCTTGATACGAGCAATGATCTCCCCTTCTTTCACCATCTGTCCAGCTTCTTTCAGCAATTCGGAGATGATACCCGACATTTGCGGTTTGATAAGGACTTCATCACGAGGTTCGACCTTTCCGGTCGCCACGGTCTTCGTCTCAATCGTGTCACGTGCAGGGGTAACCAACTCATAGAGGGTAATGACAGGTTGCGCTTTCTTCCACAAGAAATAGAAAGTGCCGACAACAGCAACTCCCACAAATACCAAAAAGATGATCCGCAGGACTTTTTTTACGATACGATTCTTCATAACTATACTTTTTTATTAATTGACAATGGAAATATTTATGATTTATACGTAGACACAAATTATAAATCATAAATCTGAAATCCAATTCACTCTTCCCTGATAGCATCTATCGCCTTGATCTGCATGGCACGCCAGGCCGGGATCAATCCGGCAAGGAGACCGCTGAACAACAGAATTACGGTAGCTGCCACCGCTGTCCCGATATGGATTTCGGGATTGGAAAAAAACGTGTCGTTAGACACATCTCCGTCGCTTGCCATCGCATTGTTCACCACATCGAGCAGGAATACCCCCACGCTAAGCCCGATCAACCCGGCAAGGGATGTCAACAGCAGGCTCTCACTCATGATCTGCGATATAATATCGAAAGGCTTCGCACCGATCGCACGGCGCACTCCGATCTCGCGTGTCCGCTCCCGAACTGTCACCATCATAATATTACTAACCCCAATAATACCAGCCAGCAGAGTTCCGATACCGACAAGCCAAACCAGAATATTAATACCGGTGAACAACATATCGAATGTTTCGAACTGTTTGGCTATCGTAAAGCTGCTGATAGCATGTTCGTCCGTCGGGGAAATTTCGTTCTGCGAACGCAGGACCGTCTTTATGTCTTCCACCATCTTATCACAGGAATAACCGTCGTCGGCCGTCGCACAGAGGAACCAGAACTTGTCTCCCTGGTTGGAAGCCTGCTGGAGCGTCTTAAACGGGATCATTACGCTTTCCTCCGTACGCCCGCCAATCTGGGCACGGGGCTTCGGCTTGATCACACCGACTACCTGGTAATAGATGCCATTCACCCGTATGTACTGTCCGATCGGATCTTCATCCGGGGCAAAAAGGACTTCGCGCACGATATTACCGATCAGGCACACCTTACGCTTTTCGATCATGTCGATTTCATTTAACAAGCGTCCCGCCAAGATATGCTGCGTTTCGATATTGAAATATTCAGAATAGACGCCACGCACGTTATATGTACCAGCTTTCTGTCCTCTCACTACATTATTCTGTCCGCCCCATTGCATAATCATCGGCGAAAGATAGCGCACTCCTTTCACACGCTGGCGGATCGTCTCCAAGTCGCGGTTGCGCATCTGCCAGTAACGCCCTTTCTTATACCCTTTGTAGGGTTCGCCGGTCCGTTCGGAAAAGAAGAATGCGGAGTTCGTCGAAAAACCGTCGACGTTCTTCAACACGCCATTCTTAAAACCGTTGCCGGAACCCAACAGGATCACCAGCATCAGGATGCCCCAGAACACACCGAAGCCGGTCAGCAGGCTACGGGTTTTATTACGGGTGATCGTCACCCATATTTCCACCCAGCGATCTATATCAAATATGAACATAATCTTTCTATTTTCAATTACCAATTATTCATTGCGCATGGCCTCGATCGCCGTGATCTTGACCGCCTTGCGGGCAGGGAAATAGCCTGCCAACACACCTGCTCCGATGATCAAGGCCGTAGCAGACAACGCCACACTGAGGTTCACCGTCGGGTTCAGGAAGATACTCATGTCATCCTGTGAAACATTCTTTCCGGCATTCATCATCTCCATGACCGAATTGATTCCTTCCGTCAACCCGATTCCTAAGATCATCCCCAAATAACCGAACACCGCCGTGATCAGGATCGATTCGACAATGATCAGTTTCAGGATGGAGAACGGAGTCGCCCCTATCGCCTTCCGGATGCCGAACTCCCTCGTCCGCTCACGTACCGTTATCAGCATGATGTTGCTCACGCCTACGATCCCGGCAGTCAGTGTCCCGATGCCGATCACCCAGATAAAGAGGGCGATACCGTTCATCATCCCATTCAGCATCATGAAGTTTTCGAGCGTGCTCCACATACCGATCGCCCGCCGGTCTTCGGGGTCGAACTTATGCCGCGCTCCCATCTGCTGGCGGAAACGTTTCTCGAAAGCGTCAAATTCTTCCTGCGTGGAAATACCTTTCACCGTAAAGATGATCTCATCCAGTCCGTAGCCGGCGTTATACAAGGTCTGCGCCGTACTGAAAGGGATATAGGCCGGCGCGTTGTTGTCGTTGTCCTCCGCCTTATAGACACCGATAACCTGGTATGCGACACTTCCGGCATTCACATATTTGCCCAACGGGTCCTCGCCTTTGAAAAGTACTTCTTTCATGCGGGGACTCAAGACAATCACCTTCCTTTTTTCCTTTACATCTATATCATTGATAAAACGGCCGTTTCCTACCGTCATTTCGATATTGTCAATCACCGCCTTCGAAGGGTGCACTCCGTTCAGGGAATAGGCATTATATTCGTCTCCGTAGGAAAGCGTATCGCTCCGGCTGATACTCGCCGTGATCAAATCCACTTCGGGATTTTCGCGAGGGATGGCAATCAGATCTTCATCTTTGTATTCGATCCTCCGGTTCATCTGCATTCCCTTGTACGGCTTGCTCGTGTAGCGCGGCCATGTCTCCACCCGATTCAGGCTAAAGTTGCGAAAGTTCGACATGATCCCGTTCTTCATCCCGTTTCCTGCCCCCAAGAGGACAATCAACATGAAAATCCCCCATGCTACGGAAAAGCCGGTCAGGAAGGTACGGAGTTTATTCTTTTGGATCGTACTCCATATTTCTCGGAAATTATCAAAGTCAAACATGTCCCAATCCTTTTTCTATTGTTTCTATCATGCCGGATAATGTTACCGGAGAACCCCCACCTAGATTTATAATTTCATAAGGGGTTTTATCATATTCAATTGCTTTTGATAACCCTTGCATATAAAAATCTCATATTATTAACTCCATAAAGTAATATTATAGTCTTAGTATATGCGTTACTTTACAAAAGTCAACATAAATATTACCTTAATGTTACTATTTTTAATGTTTTTTGATGGGGACAATAAGGTATGCTTTAATATTACCTATATGTTAAATCACAATAAAATTGTAGACGAATTAAATAATATTGCATTTTTAAGATAAGATATAGATTTTTACTAAAATATTTATTTTTTACCCCCATATAAAAATCTTAAAAAAGTGTTAATTTTTATTGATAAAGAAAATTATATGCTGTAAAACGATAACAGAGGTTAAAAATGGATATTAAATTAAGAAATTTCGGGAAGATAAAAGAAGCAGATATTCAATTATCTGGTCTTACACTTATTGCAGGTCCAAACGATTCTGGAAAATCTACGGTAGGAAAGGCACTTTTTGCTATAATTAAGTCAATAGCTAATTATCCTGATTATTTTAACCAAGTTAATAGCGAAAAGCTATATAGAGAATATTTAAAACCATTACGACTTGAATTACGAGAGATAGATAGATTGATTATGTTATCTTCTCGAAAAAAAAGTAATGTAGCTACGCTTTTTGATGAGCCAGATATAGATAAAAATAAATTACAGGGATTATTGGAAAATATTAGAAGAATTTTTTCTCGTTCAATGATGAGGATAACTGATGAGCAAAAAGTCAAATTGCTGACTAATATTTATAATAATGTTGATTTTTTTAGAAATAAAGAAACAGTTGAAGAGTTAATTAAAAATGCAATTGCATTTCTGAATAAGGGCAATGATGCAAAAGGTAAAATTCAATTAATAGCAAGTCGTATTTTTCAAGATGTTTTTGAAGGAAGTCTTAACAATTCTGTCCATAAAAAAGATGTATCTCTTATCAATTTTGAAAGTGATGGAAGTACTATACTGTCTCTGAGTTCAAAAGATGACACATTAAATTGTAATGAATTTAATGAAGTCTTGCATACATTCTCTGATGCGACTTTAATTGATAATCCGTTTTTGTTAGAAAATGATTATAATAATTATAATGATTATAAGGAATTTTATACATTAGAATTTGACACCATTGCTGGAATCAAAAGGCTGGACACAACAACTGATTTAGTCGAAAAAGAACGGCTAGCTGCAAAAAAACTTAATAAAGATAGTTATTATGAAGACTTATTAGGCGAATTTAAAAAAGTATTTAGTAAGGCACAATTTAAATATAGTACAAGTGATAATCGTTTGAAATACAAGGTAAATAAAACCTCAAAAGAATTGGAAATATCCAATATAGCGAGTGGTTGTAAGTCATTTGGTTTACTATATATATTACTGAAAACAGGTGTAATTACAAAAGATAGTTTAATTGTTTTTGATGAACCTGAAAATCACTTGCATCCTGAATGGCAAATTAAGTATGCTGAAATTATATGTAAAATGGTTAAAAATGGTTTTTATGTTCTATTAACATCTCACAGTCCATATATGATACAAGCCTTAAAAACTTATTCGGAAAAGGAAGGTATTTTTGAGAATAAGGTTAATTTTTATTTTGCAGCACCTGATACAAAAACAGAAAATTATAGCATTATAGAAAATGTGCGCGATTCTAACGGCAACTTTGATGATAGTAAAATATTTAAAAGTTTGTATGCTCCGATAGAAGAGTTGAACAGTATATATGCTGAAATCTATAAAAAGAGTACGGGTGGTCTTTGATATGGCTAGTCAAAAATGTAAAGAATGCGGTCAAATTAACAAGAAGTTGTGTGAGTGTTGCGAGAACAAATGTATTATTCCATTAGAAACAAGTTTATTGTATTGTAATTTTGATAAGAAAGTTAAAAAAGTAAGAAAAGCAACAGGAAACGGTACAATTAAATCAGTTGATTGTATTAGAGTATCCGAAGATGGAACTACTATTTTATTAGAGATAAAAAATCAACCCCCGAAGAATATTGAGATTTCAGAGGTAGCAGGAAAAATAAAGGATACAATGCTGTATCTATTCAATAATAATTATGAATTGTTACAAAATAGCAAAATAAAATTTTTTTTAGCAATTCCAGAAAAAAAATATAAAGAAGAAACTCCGTTGAGTAAAATTAGTCCATATATGCAAGCTTTCGCAAACAATTTAATAGAGTGGTCGTTACAAGTCTTTAACGACCCTCAATATCAAGTAAAAATTGAAAATTTTATATATTATTTAAATTCAAGAGTAATTCAATGTGAACAGACAGATATTCTATGTGCCTAGTTAAAGGAATGGAATTTAAAATAATATCTTATTTTGCATTCACAAAATTGTCACATAAGAAATTTTAATGAGACAACCGATTGAGAAATCGATATAAAAATTATCTACAATTTAATTAGCTCGAAAAAAATATCTTTTAATTATTTATACAATTTAATTTTAAAATTTTTTTAATACCGATTAAGGAAGATGCCTTAATATTACCGAAATATATTCATAAAGTGCAATTGAGATTAATTACACATCAAATTTTGAGACTTGACATCTTTATAAAAATAACAAAAAATTAAATGGTAAGTGATACAGAAGGATGATACAGCAAATTTTATCTGTAAAAATTAACTCATTGATTCAATGGATTATTTTATTTTTTACACGGATGTTCGAAAACCGTATATAGCTAAACGGCTCGGCTTATTTGGCTGAGCCTTATTCACCGACATCCGTCCAAGTAGAATCAGAAGTCGGCACAATTTAAAGTCGTGTGCACACGACTAGCTATATAAAAGGGTTTTCGACGCCCTAAGCAGCGAACTGCTCAAACTTACTTTATAAGGCATATTCATTAGAATCAAGCTAAATCATCAAAAACCCTCTGGAATTTAAATAAATAAGCCGGTATGATATATTTATAAGGGATTAGAATTGATGTTAAAACTAATTGATTGAGGGCTACCGTGAAAAAACTGCTTTCTTTATTAATAGTTTTGTTTTTGGTATCCCCAGCTTTGGCGGCAGACAGTCAAACGGTGGTTATGAATACCAAGACTTATATTTACCATCACCCAACCTGTAAATGGGCAAAACGCTGTACCCAAAACTGTATTAAAACCACCAAACAGAAAGCCCAAGCTCAAGGCGCAAGGGCCTGTAAAGTCTGCGGCGGATAAACTTATCATATAATTTTTTATAGGGCAAACAATCTGGCCGGATTATTCCGTTACATAAAGATTTGGCCGTTTTACCGGCAGAATTGCTAAGCAAGCAGCAGAAGGATGAGTATTTTGTTTTAACAAACCTGATTATTGCGACAGAACGCGACAACAAAAGCGGATATGAAAGGAAGCTAAATTTTGCAAACAAAACCTTGGTTCTGACGGCGTTGACACCAAAATCAACAAAGACGTGTTTGATAAGGAAAGAAATTATTGTTCATATTGAAAAACAAATGATTTTTTATAATTTTGTTGCAAAAATTTCAACCTAATATAAACTGTTTTCAATATCGTTAATAGTATATCATAAAAAGTGCTATGAGTAGTTTGAATTTTACATTATTACAAGAAAAAACGCCGCAGTTGTATCAAATTGCAGCTTTTGCGGAAGAATATGTATATTCTGACCCTCAATCATCAATAGCTAAAGCACGCTTATTTGCAGAACGAATCACAACTATTCTATACAAAGCATATCGTATTGAAGTACCGCAAGCATCTTCTTTTGTAGATTTGTTGCAAAATGAAGAATTTAGAAAGCAAGTACCTTCTGTTATCTTACATAAGTTGAATTTTATCAGAAAAATAGCAAACGGAATCGTGCATGGTGGCGATGCCAAATCTGCTCAGGCATTACAACTTTTGCAAGAAATTTACGAAGTTTCAAAATGGTTTGCGGCTATTGCTTTAGGTGTAAAAGCACAAGATTACCCTGATTTTACAGCGCCAAAACAAAAAAAACAAATTATCAACGAAGAAAAAATAGATGCAGCTAACATTAAACTTCAAAAAACATTAGATGAACTTGAAAAATTAAAATTAGAATTAGCGGCAGTTAAAACAGCTAAAGAAAGTAACAAAATTGCCGTTGATGAACTAAAATATTCAGAAGAACAGACACGTAAGCATTTGATTGATGCAATGATCCGTGCTGCTCATTGGAATATATCAACGGATGGAAGTAACACTGATGAGGTCGGTCAAGAAGTCGAAGTAGATAATCAACCGACCCCAACAGGCAACGGAAGATGCGACTACGTTTTATGGGGAAAAGATGGATCTCCATTAGCAGTGATAGAAGCAAAAAAAACTTCAAAAAATGCAGATAAGGGTAAAAAACAAGCTTCTTTATATGCAGATGCTTTAGAAAAACAATACGGAAAGCGTCCGGTAATTTTTTATACAAACGGTTTTGAAACTAAAATTTGGGATGATGCCAATAAATATCCACCAAGAACCGTTTGGGGAATTTATTCTCGCGATAGTTTGGAAAGATTAATTTATCAAAGAGACAAAGGCGATATTGCCACAGCCCAACCAGATCCAAATATTACAGGTCGAGATTATCAGATTAGAGCTATTAAAGCTGTTTGCGAAACTTTTAGCAAAAAGCAAAGAAAAGCATTAATTGTTCAGGCAACAGGAACCGGCAAAACACGAGTTTCTATTGCGTTAAGCAAGTTACTGCAAGATACGGGATGGGCAAAGAGAATTTTATTCTTATGTGACAGAAACGCTTTGGTTAAGCAAGCCAGTCGTAATTTTAACACTCTTCTAAATTCTGTTCTGTCTTCGGTTTTAAAAGGTAGTAAAGACCAGTATGCAGATATTGTCTTTTCGACATATCCTACAATGATGAATCAATATGCAAAATATAACGTTGGTTATTTTGACTTAATTATTGCAGATGAATCACACCGTAGTATTTATAACGTATATGCTGATATTTTTAAATATTTTGATTGCTTGCAAGTAGGACTGACAGCAACGCCGGTTGATTTTGTAAATCGCAATACGTTTCAGCTTTTTAATTGTGAGGAAGGAAAACCAACCTTTTATTATTCTTTGGAAGAGGCAATCGAACAGGGATATTTGGTGGATTATGTCGCTTATCGATATGACACACAGTTTTTGCGTAAAGGGATTCACTATAACCAACTAAATCCAGAACAAATAAAAGACTTGGAAGAAAGCGGTGATATTGATAAAGAATTGTCGGTTGAAGCCAGGTCTATTGACACACAGGTAATGAATAGACCAACAACCAAGCTGATTATTCAAAATCTTATGGAAAACGGCATTAAAGATGCTGATGGTCAGACTATCGGCAAGACCATTATTTTTGCCCGCAATCATGATCACGCGGCTTTTATACTTAGCATCATTGATGAGATGTATCCGCAATATGGCGGCAAGATAGCAGCCGTTATTGATATATATGATGGTCGAGCAGAAAGTTTAATTGATGATTTTTCAGATAAGGATAGTCCTCTTAAAATAGCCATTTCTGTTGATATGATGGACACCGGCATTGATGTGCCGGAAGTTGTAAATTTGGTATTTGCGAAGCCGGTAAAATCTAAAGTTAAGTTTTGGCAGATGATTGGCCGCGGAACCAGATTATGCAAAGATTTGTTTGGCCGGGGAAAAGACAAACTATATTTTAAGATTTTTGATCATTGGCAGAATTTTGCTTATTTTGAGCAAGACGATAATAAAAAGAAGCAGATTAAAGCTCCTGAACAAAAGTCTTTAATGCAGAAGATTTTTGAAAATCGCATGGAAATATGCAAATTGGCACAATCTCAACAAAATTCTGATATTCAGCAACAGATGGTTGACCAACTTTCAGATATGATTAACCAGTTGCCTGAAAATAGCATATCTGTAAAAGAAAAATGGAAAGAAAAGCGTTTTTTTGCTAAAAAAGAAAATCTGGATTTTACAAAAGCAGATACGGAAGTTCGCTTAAAGGCAGATTTAGCCAAATTGATGCAGTGGATTGATATTCAGGGTCATGCTCCAAGTTTTCGCTTTGATAATTTGGTTACGGGCATAGAGAAGAGTATGTTACAAAAGAAGCCTTGTGAAGATTTGCAGCAAAAGATGATAGAAAAGGTTGCTTTGCTGCCGACAAATTTACATAAGGTTGCGGCAAAAAAAGAAACTATAAATAAGGTATTGTCGTCTGAGTTTTGGCAAAATGTAACCTTTGCGGGTTTGGAAGAAATACGTCAGGATTTGCGTGATTTGATGTATTTGGCAGAAGATGACGGAAATCAGGTTTTGCCACCGAGAATTTTGAATATTTCGGAAGATGAAGGTCAAATTGTATTTGAGCGGGTGAAAAAGCTCTATCCTAAGGGATTAGACGCATATAAACGTCAAATTACCGATATTTTGCAGAATATCATAGATACTGAGCCGGTTATTCAAAAAATAAAATCGGGTCAAGGTCTAACCGGTAAAGATTTTGAGCAAATCTTATCTTTGATTATGGTACAAAATCCGTCTTTAGATAAACAAACTTTGCAAGAGTTTTTCCCATCTACGGAAAAATTGGAACAAGTTTTAATGACCATTTCAGGCATGGATGAGACTTATATCAAAGCCAAATTTGCTGATTTTGTGCAAAAATATCATTTAACCGCAAGACAAAACCAATTTTTATCAATGTTGCAAAACCAGATTATCGCCAATAATGGCATAAATTTTGCAAGATTATATCAAGCCCCGTTTACATCGCTGGATAAAGACAGCATCGACGGCGTATTTAGCAGTGTCCAAGCAGATGAACTGTTTGAGATTTTGGATAATTTTAAGATTGAAGAGACAAGAGCCGAATAATGACTTATCAAGAGTTTAAGCAAAAAGTAGATGCATTGTGGGAAAAATTTTGGACAGGCGGTATTACGAATCCGTTGTCGGTAATTGAGCAAATTACTTATTTGATTTTTTTGAAAATGCTTGATGAGCAAGAAGATAAAAAGGCTCGTACAGCTAAACTTACGCATAAACCTTATAAAACAAATTTTCCTAATTTCAAAATCAATCCTTTTGATAAAAATTCTCCCAAAATTAAAGGGGAAGACGTTCGTTGGCGTAATTTAAGACAAAAAAGCGGAGATGACTTATTAAATACTATGAGAGATAAAGTCTTTCCTTTTTTGAAACAATGTGATTTTTCTAATACCAAAGCCGGAGCATATTTGAAAGATGCTTATTTATTGATTAACAAACCGTCTTTATTGAGTGCCGCTATCAATGATATTGACGATCTTCCTTTGGAACAAGATGATATTAAAGGCAATTTGTATGAATATCTGTTAAGCAAGCTTTCAACAGCCGGCATTAACGGACAATTCAGGACACCAAGACACATCATCAAGATGATTGTTGAATTGGTTGATCCTAAAAAAAATGAGCGTATCGCTGACCCTATGTGCGGCACCGCCGGTTTTTTGGTAGCGGCATTGAATCATATTTTGCAGAAAAACAGTTCCGCTTCAGGGCAAATAACCGATGATTATTATGCCGGTGATTTGCTTTCTGATGCCGATCGTAAATTTATGCAAAAGGAAATGTTTTATGGTTTTGACTTTGATGCCAGCATGTTACGTGTTGCTTCAATGAATATGATGCTTCATGGTATAGAAAACCCAAATATTTTTTATCAAGATGCTTTTTCGCAAAACTTTTATGAACGTAATCCGAAACAAGCTAAATCTTATTTTGACGTGATATTAGCCAATCCGCCGTTTAAAGGCTCTTTGGATTATGATGACGTTTCGTCTGATTTGTTGAGCAAGGTCAGAACTAAAAAGACCGAAGTTTTGGCTGTTCCGTTCTTTTTAAGACTTTTAAAATCAGGTGGCAGAGCCGGCATTATTGTTCCGGCTGGTATTCTTTCCACAGAAAATGAGGCGTATAAACAAGCCCGTAAGCTATTGGTTGAAAACAATCAGCTAGATGCGGTTATTACTATACCTTCTGGTGTGTTTAAACCTTATGCCGGCGTGGCAACGGCGGTTTTGTTGTTTGCCAAAGGCGGAAATACCGATAAAGTCTGGTTTTATGAAATGGAAAATTGCGGTTTTAGCCTTGATGACAAGCAAGCGCCGATAGATGATAATGATATTCCCGAGGTTATAGAATTTTACAAAGATAAAAGAGAAAGCAAAAAGTCTTTTAACGTGAGTAAAGAAGAATTGGTTGCTCAAGATTATTCGTTGTTGCCCTCTAAATATAAAGAAGTGGAATATAAGCCTCGTGTGTTTGAACATACCCCGCAAGAATATGTACAAATGATTATCGAATCAGAAAAGAAATCTTTGGCAATACTGGAAAAACTGCAAAAAATGCTGGAGGTAAAACATGGTTAATCAATTACCTCAAGGCTGGAAAGAAGAAGAGTTAGGAAAACTTGCGGATGTTAGCAGTGGTGATTCTGCCCCCCAATCGTCAAGCTGCTTTCTTAATGGAAGTTACCCTTTTTGTCGCACTTCTGATGTCGGAAAAATACATAGAAGTTCTAATTTTAGTGAAATAGAAGATTACATTAATGAAACAGCAATTTCAAAATTGCATTTGTTTCATAGAGGGACAATTTTATTCCCTAAAAGTGGAGCATCTACATTATTGAATCATAGAGTAATGTTATCTATAGATTCATATGTTTCTTCACATTTGGCAACGATATATGCTAACAGCATAGATAGATACTATTTATACTATTTTCTTTGTACAGTAGACGCAAAGCAATTGGTTCCAAACTTAGATTACCCTTCATTAAAAATTTCAGAATTGAAAAATATAAAAGTTCCATATCCCACAGATAAGGGGGAACAGGATTATATTGTAAAAACTTTAGACGCAGTTGCAGAAATAATCAGATTGCGCAAAGAAACCATCCAATTAGCCAAAGAGCTTATCCCCACCATTTTCCAAGAAATGTTTGGCGATCCAGAAAGAAAAATCTGTTTGGCAGATGTTGCAACAATAAAAGGAGGAAAAAGACTGCCTTACGGGGGACAACTGCAAGATGAAACAACTGTCCACCCATATATTAGAGTTGCGGACATGGTAAATAATACAATTAAGAAGGATGAATTAAAATATATATCAGACGTAATATATAATAAAATACAGAATTATACAATTTCTTCAAGAGATGTATATATATCTATTGCAGGAACAATAGGTCGAGTTGGACTTGTTCCTGATAATTTAGAAGGAGCCAATTTAACAGAAAATGCAGCAAAAATAGTTTTAAATGAAAATAAAATTAATAAGGTCTTTTTGGTGTATGAACTATTAACAGATGTTTTGCAATCACAGATTAAATCGCTTACTGTCCAAGCTGGTGTTCCTAAATTAGCAATTTCAAGAATAGAGAGTTTAAAAATATATTGTCCTCCATTATCAGAGCAAGAAGAATTTGCTGATAAAGTTGAACAAATTAATAAGTATATTGCTGCTCAACAAGAGGAATTAGAGCAGTTTGAAACTTTATTCCAATCTTTGTTACATGAAGCTTTTACCGGTGTTTTAACTTGGAACTATCCAAGAAAGGAATGTCATGACAAAAAAGATAAATAGTGATCAACAAAAGGCGTCTATTATTCCAAATGACTTCCTTGAAGCTGCCGATTATAAATATAAGACAGAAGGCATTTCCTATGAATATTCCCTTTATGAATATGCACAAAAATATAAAAAGATAAAACTTTCCAAAGAGCAAGAATTATCTTTTCATAGATTAATTAAAAGAGTTGAAGAACGGCTTCTTCCTGAACAACGGCGCACAAACGCAATAAACGCACAAATGATGCATGAAATTGTAAGGGCTATTGGCAGAAAAAAACACGTTACAGATTTAGCAGCTGGTTTGGGCGGTATTATTTGGCAGCTCGATTATGTGAATTGCATTCAAGATATTAATCAAAATTTCCTTGACGTTGCGGAACTTATCGCTTACCAAAAAGGAAATACGGTTATTTCAATGCATTCTGCTGATAGTATTAAAGAAGCATTACCTTTTGACGGAAAGGGGATATTTTTATTTGATCCCCCAATGGGACAAAATAGAATTAAACCAGATGAATGGAAACAATTTAATGCAAGTTCCAAGGCCGGAATAGGCCGTGCAGGTTCGGGGAAAACCGGAGATAAAACTGTTTCTCTTTTTGAAATTTTGGGAGAAAATCTTAAAGATACCCCATCTTTATCGGAAAATTTGTTTATTATTAACTTTTTACTCCGCGCTGCTGATGATGCATATTTTATTTGTTTGGTTCCAGAAACTTTTCTAACTAAAAATGAAAATGAATACAACAACCTAAGAGCCTATTTGATTAAAAATAGTTTGCTTGCGGTTATCAAACCTCCTGCATCTTCGGGTATTAATACTGTCGTATTGTATGGTCAAAAGAAACGAAAAAAAGATAATCAAGTAAAACTTATCACAACTAAGAAATATGATTACCAAGAAATAATTGATTATATTTTTGAAGATAAAGAGATTAAGAGCGAAGATATTAAATCAGATGTTCTTAATCCAACAGAAATCACAGAGCCGTATTTAATAAAAATGCCGGTTATTGTTGGTAGTAAGGGGTATGTATATATTCCTTCAGAAAAAGTTATTGGTGCAATAATTGAAAATGAAAATCTATTAAATGAAAAGAAAAAGCCAATTATTTCTAAGGAAATTTTACATCACAAAATATTTGTTGAAGAAAATAAAAAAGAAATTAAAGAAGATACAAAAGTTTGGTGGGGAAACGCAAAAGAACCACAAAAGTTACGAGAGGAGTTAAAAAATCAAGATTATTCAGATTTTCAGCTATGTCTTCAACTGTTTTCTTCTTTAGGTTGTTTTAGAAAAGAAGAAGCAAAACAGGAGTTTGATATTTCTTTGTTGAATACATTTATTGATATGTCTTGTTTTTGCACCTTACTTGCATACGGGATTGTTAGAAAAGAAGAAAATAAATATATAATTGATACGCGTAAACCTGAACAACAAAATTTTACACTGGAAGCAGACGATATAAAAAAGGCTTATGATATATATCTCAAACCAGATAAAAAAGGAGAAGCTTTTGTTTTGTTGGCTTATACAGATGAGTTTGTAAAAAAAATTTATTTTGATTTATGTCGGTATTATATTTCAGGTAAAGATCAAAACTCCACAGAGATTTATTCTTCAAAAAGAGCAGACATTTTAAGAGCTTTGAAAATATTAGAAAAATTAGGCTTGGTTAGGACACAAACGACAAATGATCAATTCATTTATAGTCATTATGTGCCTCGTTATTATTTTGAGGGGAAATGGATATATGACTGATAATCAATTAACTAAAATAGAAATTGATAATTATAAGGCATTTAATGGCTTTGTTATGAGATTGTGTCCCCAGGAAGGATTGAATCTGAATCTGTTAATTGGTCGAAATGGTTCCGGGAAAAGTTCTTTTTTAGATGCTTTAGCTGAAATTGGTTGTAACAATTTAACTTCTGCCCCTGATAAATCTGTTGATAATACAAGATTTAAATATACCCTAACACTTAACAAAAAAGACAAGGTAAATCAAACAGAGAGAAATGAAACTGGTTTATGGGATAAGGTTGTGCGTTTTTATACCGGTTATACTGAGCGATCCTTTGAAGAAGAAAATCAAAATATAATTTCTGGAAATTCAGAAACTTTCAGAAAGGCTCTTTGGGCTTATTTGGCTGGTGGTTTCAATACTCACGATGATAATTGGCATAAACTTATTAACTTGATTTTTAATAACAGTTTTACAAAAGAGCCAATAAATACACTTAAAATCAAAGCGTTATGGATAGATACTATTAATATTATTACTAAAGAATCGCTTGATGATGGCGAAACAGAGACAGATGATTTTATAAAAAATAATTTTGAAAATGAACCTGATGTATGTTTACCAATGGCTTCAGAAGAAAATAAAGATGTCAGAAGAAGTTTTTGGACAATGAGGGCTAATGGCATATTAGCTAAAGGTGTAAGAGATAATCCATATGTCTTTTTTGAACAATTTTGCAATGCTTTTAAGCAAAACAAAATAGATAAATGTGGTTTTTTATACGAATTAAATGGAAAAGATGAAACTTTTGAAGAGCAGTTTTTAAGTGACGGTGAAAACGGCTTTATGTCAAGATATGCTTTGCTTTTCCTTATTTCAAAGACAACTAATGAAAAGTTTCTTATATTATTAGATGAGCCAGAAACACATTTTAATGAGCATTGGAAACGATATTTTTTAAAGCTTTTGTGCGATGTGTTAGCTAAAAAAAATGCAGATGTATTTGTTGCAACTCATTCAGCAATGCTGGTATCTGATGTAAAAAAGCACGAATTACATCGTTTTGAATTAAATGATAATGAAATTGTCAGTAATGATTACTTATTAAATTCTTATGGAGCCAATATCATAGATATAGGTCAAATCTTGTTCAAAATGGAAGGAAACATTGGAGAAAGAGCTAAGGATGAGATTGAAAATCTCTTAAATTCAAATTCTGAAAAAGATATAGCAAAGATAAAAAAACTTCTTGAAGAGGTCGGTCCCGGTGAATACCGTTGGCGTTTACGAGCAAAACTTTTAGAACTTAAAAAACAAAGCTAAAAATGCGAAATAAAAATTTAAAAATATTCAACGACTATTTACAATATCTTTTAAGAAAAGAGATGTTAGTTTTACGTAAAGAAATTGAAAAAGAGCATTATGACTGGAAAATAATAAGAAATGCCATATATAATGATTGTCGTTTTTTTGAAACAGATAAGGAATTTGAATTTAATGCCTATTTAAATACTTTAGAAGCAGATAAACAAAAGCAATTAAACAAGATTGTTTACGATGTATTAAATAAGGCCTTTGCTCATAAAATGAAAAGTTTCCCATCTAAATTTAAGAAGAAATTAAGCGGAATTTTTTCCGATATTACTCCTAAACAATTTTTTAATCTCAATTACTTTGACGCTCATGAACATAGATGTTGTTTGTGTGGGAGATTGCTTGATCATGACGCTAAAGAGTTACCAGTAGCAGAAATTGAACATTTATTTCCTCAATCAAAGTTTCCGCAGCTTATTTTGTGTATCAGCAACTATATTCCCTGTTGCTCGAATTGCAATAAGATAAAAAAATCCAGTTTTTTTAGCTGCAAGAAAGAATTTATTGAGGATTTACAAAAATTAGGCAAAAGTTTTCATCATCCTTTGTTTTTTTGGAAACTTTTTGATGCTAATTTTGATTATAATTTGCCTGCAGTAAAAAAATGCGATATTGTTCAGTATTATAAAATTAATGAACGTTTTAATCAAATTCGTCATTATATGTATAGCAATCTCTTTAATTTGGTAAAATATCATAATATTGAAACTCCAGAAGCATTAGAGAGTTTTCTTGAAAGTTGTCAAAATGCCAATATGCAGGAAATGGTATCAGATTTTTCTTTGAACAATCATCCTAAATTATGGCATGACTTTATTGATTATGTTCTGTATGATTATAATAATCTCACAGCCCTCTGGGAGGAAATCAAGGAATATAATAAATTAAAATATTATTGCTAATTATGTAAGTTTTATATAATCCCTGACATTATTCGTCCGCACATTTTTTATTTCAAAAAATCTGTCACATATTGCCAAATTCTTTTATATATATTTTATATGTTTCGTTGAATATGTTGTCTATGTACAATAAAATAAAGAACTGCATGAAAACATTACAACAATCAAGCTCTCTCCGTGAGCAAAGTTCCGTTATGTCGTTTTGAACCGACAGATTGACATAAGTATTGTGAGCCACTCTATTGCGGCATTTTATAACTTCCTCAAATAATGTTTTGACAGATTCATTCGGAATTAAAGAATGGGTTACCTTTTCTGTCGTAATTTTCTGAATACAGAAACTCTGTTTTGACATAGAATCACAAAAAGCCAGTAATTCACCATGTAAATTTGAATCAAAAATCGTTTCCTTAAATATAGAAACAATAAAATCAACAACAGCTTTGGCTATCTGTTTGTGATTGATTTCAAACGGATCTTTACGATAAACAAAAATTTGTTCTATCAGATCCTTATAAACTGTTTTTTTGTCCGATAAATTAGAATATTCGCCGAAGCTTCTTTCTCTCAAAAAGGTTCGACGATAATCTCTGCTGTTATTTGCCATAACCCATACCATCGCCCGAAACTTTTGTTCAAGCAGTCCCGTCATTTTCAAAAAAATAGCCGAACAAACATATTCTACGACAGGTAAAGAAGAAAAATTGTCAGCCAATCCTCTGCAAGCGACGATGGCTTCATTGATGACATCTTCGGCTCGCGTATTTAAAATAAATTCTTCAGACATCTTCTACTCCATCAAAATCTTTTCATAAAAGCTTGCCGACTCAAACAATCTTTCTCTTACTCGGCCTACTGCAGATGGTCTTTTCAGATAAGCGGCATCTTTTTTTATTTTATTTATCCGACAGTTCAGATTTTCATTCAATTTACCAAACTTTTTCTCATCAAAGCTCCTGCCCATATACAATTTCCAAAAAATCAGACCAAACAAATAATAATCGGCATCAATGATTGAAACAAATTTGCTGTCTTTTCTTATTTGGAGCAATAAATCACAAACATTCTTAACCGATATTATCGCTTCTTCATAACTTTGAAACATTTCATCAAACGGCAAAAAAGTCGTACTTTTTCGCTCGCCCACACAATGGTATACAAAATTTTCAATATACTCCTCATATGGTTTAACTCTTGTACCATAGCCTTTGGCTACGGTAAAATACATAATTTCACCATTCAATTTGTACTTATATAAAAACTCCGCTACAAAAGCCAGATAGCGGGCAAAATCAATTTTATTGTTGTCAATGATAATCCTATCAGCGGAAGCTGGTTTAAAAAATTCTTCGAGCCGGGAATCCAGCCAGTACAGAGAAGAACGGCTCTCCTCACGAGACAATATCTGTCCTGAAACATTAATATTTCTAAAAATAGAGGAATAATATCTTTTTTGTTCTATTTCGTTTTGGCGGTTCGGCTTAATATAAGAAAATCCGATAAAAGTTTTATCAAAAAAATCATCAGACAACTCTTCCTCCAACTCCAGATCCTTGTAAAACGGATATTTCAGATTCCGGCAAATATATTCTCTATCTTTCCGGTTATCCGCTATTTTTTGAATCTCCGTCAATTTCCAGTTTCTGATATCTACTTTGTTATCATTCTCAGACAAAGCATCATTATCATCATTGTCATCGGCCATTTGTTCATCGTTATTGAGTTCAAATCCCTTATTGGGAAATTTTTTCAAATATGCCAGCAAAACGGCACTTAGTCTTTGTTGACCGTCAATTATATAATGTCGTTCCTGTCCATTTTCAAAGTATGTCCCGATAACAACTGGCGGTACAAATAAACCTGATTTTAAGCTTTCCATCAATTTAATGACTTTATCTTCTGTCCAAACAAAATTTCTTTGATATGACGGTAGCTCTATGTCTTTTTTTAATATCAACTTAATCCAATGCTGCAAATTATATTCGCCGTAATAAACTTTAAAATTCTCCATACTTTTACCTCAAACAACCAATAAGAGAATACCGAAAATATTTATATCGTCATACAACATAAACGTCAAGTAATGCTGCAAATGCACATTAATTTTACAATCATCCTGTTACTACAACCTTTGGCAAGGCGATATCGTTATATTGACTTTAGCCGATTTCACGCATAGACTTTTGACAACGGAAGAAAACTGCAACTGTTTGGCGCAGGAAGCGTTTATTTTCAGGAGGAATTTATGAAAAAAATCGGGATTATCGGAACAGGGATTTTCGGCACAGCCTTAGCTTTGACCGCGGCACGGGCGGGATGCGACGTTCTTTGCTGGGACCGCAATCCCGACGTTATCAACGCCATAAGCCAAAAACATCTCAATACCAAACATCTGCCGAACATCCCCCTGCCCGACGCCATAAAATCGACTTCCGAAATTGCCGAAGTTTTCGATTTTGCGGATATCGTTCTGCTGTCCGTATCCGCGCAGGCAACGCGTTCCGTCCTGCGGCAGATAAAACCTTTTATCAAAACAAACACCGTTATTGTCCTGTGTGCCAAAGGAATTGAAGCGGAAACCGGAAAAATGCTGTCGGAAATCGCCGAAGACGAAATTTCCGCGGCTACCATTGCCATTTTATCCGGCCCGGGCTTTGCCGTTGACATTGCACAGCGCAAACTGACGTCCGTAACCATTGCCTGTGCCAAAGACGGCCTTGCCGCACAGCTTACCGACATGCTTGCCACCCCCTACTTTCGGCCATATACCACATCCGACATGATTTCGCCGCAAATCGGCGGCAGCGTCAAAAACGTTATTGCCATCGCCTCCGGCGTTATTGAAGGCGCAGAATTCGGCGACGGCGCACGGGCGGCACTGATAACACGCGGACTTAACGAAATGGGACGCCTGTCCGGCGCTCTCGGCGGCCGCCACGACACCATGATGGGCATGTGCGGCCTCGGCGATCTGGTTTTGACCGCCGGCTGCTCCCAATCCAGAAATTTCAGTTTCGGATACGAAATCGGCATTCGCGGCGAGGCGCGAAAACTGATTGAAGAAAACACCCGCACCGTCGAAGGCATTTATACGGCTCAAGCCGTTGTAAAACGCGCCTGCGAACTGGGAATAGAAATGCCCATTTGCGAAGTGGTAAACAAAGTTCTGTTTGCGGGCATTTCCATAAAGTCGGCAATGGAAAGTCTTATGTCCCGCCCATATAAAGAAGAAGGCTTCTGACAAGCGAAAAAATTTCCGTTGCTTTCATTCGTTGTTTTATGATATAATTGTTATTATTAATTGCAAGGAGAAAAAAATTAGTAGAGGATGGACTTATGTCGTTCTGACATGTATTTTTGAACTTCTTTGGATTTATGGTTTCAACGCGGCTGAAAGCTGGCCGCACTTTATTCTAATCGCGCTTATCATCGTTGCCGACTTTTATTTTCTGGAAAAAGCCTGCGAAACCATTCAGACCGGAACGGTTTACGCAATATTTTCGGCCGTCGGCACCGTCTGCACGGCGCTTATGGATACACTGATATTTAACGTTGAATTCACAATTGCAAAAGGCTTTTTCATTGCCCTGCTGATTGCCGGGGTTATCAGCCTGAAACTGGCCGAAAACGAAGAGACACCAGCCGAAAAGGAGTAAGCGAATGGGATGGATTTACGTTATTATTGCCGCAACGCTGGAAATTGCCGGCGTTGTCGGCCTGAAGATGTTCAGCCGAAAAAAGAATTTGGCCAATCTGCTTTTGTTTACCGGCGGTTTTGCCCTTTCATACCTTTTTCTGTACCTGTCGCTTGATTTTCTGGACATGAGCATCGCCTACGCGGTGTGGATGGGACTGGGAACCGCCGGCGCGGTAACCATCAATATGATTTTCTTCGGCGAAAGCCGCAGACTGTGCCGGATCGTGAGCGTTGGACTGATTATCATCGGCGTCGTCGGACTCAAAATGGTTTCATAAAAATACCAATAAAAATTCAGAAAACCCACATTAGCTCTTGACTTAGAGTAAGCTCTAGAATTTATGATGTTACGCAGAATCGAATCTTACCACTAATATCAGGAGAAAAAGATGAGTTATCTGGACAACATCAATTCACCCGCAGACGTAAAAAAACTCAACCTGAAAGAGCTTGAAGCGCTGGCGGAAGAAATCAGAAGCGCCATATTGAACCGCGACAGCAAAATAGGCGGACATGTCGGTCCCAATCTTGGCATTGTCGAAACAACCATTGCCCTGCATTACGTTTTTAACTCGCCGGAAGACAAGATTGTGTATGACGTTTCGCATCAATCCTATCCGCATAAGATTCTGACGGGGCGCAAAAACGGTTTTCTGACCGACGAAGGAATGCGGAAGATTTCCGGCTACACCACTCCCGCAGAAAGCGAGCACGACCATTTTATCGTCGGGCATACTTCCACTTCGGTCAGTCTGGCCTGCGGTCTGGCCAAAGCCCGCGACCTCAAAGGCGAAAAGCACAACGTCATCGCGGTTATCGGCGACGGTTCGCTTTCCGGCGGCGAAGCGCTCGAAGGTTTTGACAACGCCGCGGTTTTGAACAGCAACATTATCATTATTGTCAACGACAACGAAATGTCCATTGCCGAAAACCACGGCGGCCTGTACGGCAACCTGCGGCTGCTGCGCCAGACCGGCGGAAAAGCCGAGTGCAACATGTTTAAGGCTCTCGGGTTCGATTACCGTTATCTGGAAGAGGGCAACGACATTGCCAAACTGACGTCGCTGATGAAAGAAGTCAAAGACACGGACAAGCCTACGGTTCTGCATATTCATACCGAAAAAGGCAAAGGTTACAAACCTGCGGAAGAACACAAGGAAACCTGGCACTGGAGCGTTCCCTTCGACATTGCTTCCGGCAATCCGACCGTTGACCTCAGCGGCGAAAACTACAACAGCATTACGGTCAATTACCTGCAGGAAAAAATCGCCAAAGACAAAAAGGTCGTCCTCATCAACGCCGGTACTCCGGGCGCTATCGGCATGACGCCGGACATGCGCCAGAAATTCGGCCGGAACTTCGTTGACGTCGGCATTGCCGAAGAGCATGGTGTCGCCATGGCTTCGGCTTTAGCAAAAGGCGGCTGCAAACCCGTTTTCTGGGTTTTGAGCTCTTTTGTACAGAGAACTTACGACCAGCTTTCGCAGGATTTGGCGCTGAACAAAAATCCGGCTGTCATTCTCATCGGCTGGAACGGCATCTCCGGCGGCGACGCCACGCATTTGGGAACTTTTGACATTCCGCTGATTTCAAATATTCCCAACCTCGTTTACCTGGCGCCGACAACCAAAGAAGAATATCTGTCCATGCTGGACTGGGGTATTGAACAGACCTCCCATCCGGTTGTCATCAGAATTCCGTCAACCGTCGTTCATGCGGAAAAAGAAACCGAAAAAACTTTCGAACAGCTGAATACCTATAAGGTTGAACAGCAAGGCAGCAAGGTTGTCCTGATTGCCGCAGGAAGTTTCTTTGAACTCGGCAGGCGGGCCGCGGCCAAACTGGCAGAACAGGGCATTACGGCAACGCTCGTCAATCCGCGCTACCTGACCGGACTGGACGAAAACCTGCTTAACAGCCTGAAGGACGACCACAAAATCGTTGCCACGCTGGAAGACGGCGAACTTGACGGCGGTTTCGGCGAAAAAATTGCCCGTTTCTACGGCAACAGCAATATGAAAGTGCTGAACTTTGGCGCCCAAAAGGAATTTACCGACCGGGTGCCCGTTGAAGAACTGTATAAGCGTTATCATCTGACGCCGGAACTGATTGCCGACGACATCCTGAAAGCCGGAAATTAGGCTTATTTCCTGACGAAGGCCCGGAAGCACCGGGCCTTTGTTTTTCTAAAACCGGTACTGAATCCCGAAGTTAATTTCCCAGGGAAGTTTAATGCGGCTGCCCAACTGGGCGGAGGCTTCCAGATAGGCGGTTCCGTCTTCGCTCCAGGCGGTGCTGACGCCGGCGCCAAGCTCATAGCGCAGGGACGACAGGTCTTCAGCAAAACCGTAGTCCGCTACGCGCACCTTGCTTTTGCCGTCGATATCATGAATCAGGGCAAAACGCCCGTAAGCGTCCAAAAAGCGGTTATCTCCCCAGACAAAAGACTTTCCGGCAATCAAATCGGCTCTGGTACTCAAATAACCGGCGTCGGAAGCTTCTATCAGGGTATTGAAGTTGGTGCGATAACGGACGGCGTCAATGTGCATGTAATTCAAACCGACCGACGGTTCGACAAACCACCGGCCGTCAAAATTTACGCGTTTTCCCAGCGAAGCCGAAAGCTGCCAGCTGTTCGTGCGGTATTTGCCGTCAACGCCGCTGCCTGCGGGCGTATAACTCCGCAGTTTCTGCCGATGCCAGAAATAGGTGCCGACCATATCGACGAACCAGTTGTCATCCGTATTAAACAGCGAATACAAACCGAGAGACTGCGTATCGGCATCGCCGTGACCGCTGCGGTCAAATTTCTGGCGTGAAGAAGTGTAACCGCCATAGACGCCCATGCTCAGATAATGGCCGTTCTGCCGCCAGACTTCACGGTCATAGCCGATTTCCGTGCCGTAAATGTCTATCCGGCTCCGACTTTTGTCCTTATAGGCAAATTTGACCCTTTGCCCCAACCCTTTTACCCAAAGGCCGTTGTCATGCCCGGACGCGTTGCGCCGGCTGCGGATGTGGTTGTAAACCGGCGTCAGGTGCGTATAAAACAGCGATGCCAGCGAAGAATAGGTGTTTTTAGCAATGACGGCGCTGTCCGTTACGTCCTGAGTCCTGACCAGAACCCAATCGTCGCCGTCCCGCTCCAGCCCGTAACGAAATGCTCCGACGTCAACGGCGTCGCCGACCAGATAAAAACTGTCCGCAGCTCCGCTGTCTTCATCGATAATCTTATAGCGGGCCGGCGTACTCCCTTCCGGACTGTAGTCATGAATTACCAAGCCGAAATTTCCGCTGCCCGAGTGTACCAGAATTTTGTCCGAAAGCCCTTCCGACAGACTGCTGCTGATGCCGAAGGTTCCCTGACCGGATAAATTGTCAAACTGCAGAGAACTGAAGTCGTGGCTGTAGGGGACAATCGCAACGGCATTCCGCATTTCCATATCCGGAATGCTGTTGCTGCCGACAAACGTTACCACGCCTTCGGTTACGCTGGTCTTTCCCGACAGGCTTCCGCCGGCAAACAAGAACAGCCAGCCGTTGCGTTCAACGACAGTATTCTCGGCTTTGCCTCCCGAAAAAACGCTTTGCACTCCTCCGGTTCTAACCAGGGCTCCCGAAGCGATGCCGCCGCTTTCAATCTGCTGCACGCCGCCGTTTATCGTGCTGTCCGTGTCGGTTCCGTAAACGCTCTGCGTACCCGAACTGATTGTCGTATTGCGGGATACGGCTCCGGAATCGACATTCATCTCGCCGCCGTCAAGCAGTATCTGTTCAGCGACGCCGTTGTCGATAATGTCAATAATGCCGCCGCTTTTGACAACAGCCTGTCGCGTCGTTCCCGAAACTTCCTGACTGCCGCGGCCGGAAACGACGGCGCCGATACTGGTGCCGCCGTCATCCACCTGCTGTCGTCCGCCGGTAATTTGTGCCCGTTCGGAAACCCCGCCGGACAAAATTTCCTGCAAGCCGCCGATTATGGTCGCATCCTCATCGGTACCGGAAACATTCTCACGGCCGCCGCGCAACAGCGTTCCCTTTACGGCAGCACCGCGGGAAACGATGAAAATGCCTCCGTTGACAACGGTATCCTGTGCATAACCGCCGTTGTTGACATCTATGGTACCGCGGGTATCAACGGTTGACGAATAGGCCGTACCGTTTACATTCTGCAAGGCGTCATACGCTACATTCGTATTATAAGACACACCGCCGGCCTCAACATTCTGCTGCCCGTAGGGATATATGACGCTGTTGTACGACTTGCCGCCGGACATTATCTGCTGATTGCCGGAAACGGTAAAATTTCTGGTCGTACCATAAACCTGCTGCGTGACAACAGTGTGCACGTCGCCGCCGGTAACATCTTCCCCTGCCGGAATTATCTGGGTAACGGCGACGGCTTCCGAAGCCCATATTACTTCGCACAGGATGATTATAAGTTTTTTCATGTTCTGCTTCCCGTTACAATGTCCTGCGTTCTATATAATTTTAAAACTACAGAATAAAACCTTAGAACATGAAAAAAACATACCTTAATACAAAGTCTTGATTGAAACCGGCGCGAAAACAACTATTTTCCGGGGGTAACACCAAAAAAAGGAGAAAAGAAATGTCAGACAATTTTGAAAAAGACAGCGACAGCCTGTGGGAAAAGACCAAAGACACCGCCGGCGAAGCCTGGGAAGCCACCAAAGAGTTTTCAGGCAAAGCCTGGGACAAGACCAAAGAAGTGAGCAGCGACGCCTGGGAAGCAACCAAAAACGGCGCCCAGAAAGTCAGTAACGCTTTTTCCGATGACGACGAGGAAGTCGAAAAGGCCGAATTTGTCGAAAAAGAAGAAATCGAAACGCCGCATCATTTGTATTCAAAAGAAACGCATTCGCGAGAAAACCGACCAAACGGCTAAAAAGAAAGCCTCCCGCAACCGACGGGAGGCTTTCTTTATTAACGGCGGATAAAATTGGTCATGACCGGATTATCCAGCTGCGGCGGCAAAATGCCTGCCTGTTTTCCGGCGGCGATACATTTCAGCAGCCACGCCATGTTCCTGCCCAACAGCTCCATTACCTGCATCCCTTCGGCATCCTGCATGACGTCTTCCGGCGTCTGTCCGTGTACCATATTCCAATAACGGGAAGAAACCACCGGCATTCTGCTGATGGTAAAATATTTGTTCAGGACGTCCAGTGAAGCCGTCGTTCCCGCCCGCCGGGCAGAAACCACCGCAGCACCGGGCTTGTTCATAAACGCTTCGGAACCGGCATAAAACAGTCGATCCAAAAGCGACAGTATCCGACCGCTCGGGTGCGCGTAATAAACCGGAGAACCGAAAACAAAACCGTCGGCCTGCTCGGCTTTGGCAATAATCCCGTTTACGACATCGTCGTTAAAAATACAACGACTGTCGCCGTTTTCGCGGCATTTGCGGCAGCCTATGCAATCGCGCAGCGCGCCGGCACCGCTCTGGACAATTTCGGTTTCGACCCCTTCCCGGTTCAGCGCTTCGGCAACGACGGAAAGCGCCGTAAAAGTGCAGCCCCGCGGACGCGGACTGCCGTTTATCATCAATACTTTCATCTGTTCTCCTTTCCTTCTTTTCCGAGTGTAGTGCAATAAAATTCTTCCGGCAACACTTTTAATAGCCTGTCCCGTGATTATATAAGCCCAAAAAAGCAAAGGATTGATGATGAAAAAACTTTTAGCCGCCATTTTTTTCGTTTTGTTTGCCGCCGCAGCCGCGGCCGCGCAGACGCAAACACCGCCCGCCGACAATGAAAACGTCGATTACAGCGCCGTCAACAAACAGCTGGACAAGATGACGGCCGAGCTGAACTCGGGCAAAATCGGACCCGGCGCTACCGGGGGCATGCTTGACAAAATCAACGACCTGCAGGACAAGCTTAATCAAAACCTGCCGCTGCTCAACAATGACCTCGGCAGCGTTCAGAAAAAAATCGCCGCTCTCGGCGAAGTCCCAGACGACGGCAACGAACCGGCGGAAATAGCCAAACAGCGCAAAGAGCTTAACAAACAGGCCGACGCTTATAAGACCTCAATCGCCCAGGCAAAACTGGCAAAAACCAAAATCGACGATTTAAACGGGCTGATTTTGAAAGTCCGCAACCAAGATTTGTTCACGCGCATTTTTGCCAAGCAAAGCTCCATTTTCCATCCTCAGGAGTTTTGGACCTCACTGGTCAGCTTTGCCAAATTTACCTTCGAACTGATAAAGTCGCCGCTCGACTGGTACCGCCAGCTGCCTGCCGCCGACATGGCAACCGCTGACGACAACATTGTCTACGCGCTGTTTTACATTATCGCCGCAACCTTTGCCGCCGCATACCTGCGCCATTTTATCAAAACCAGGCTCGGTTACCGCGAGGCGATTGCCAACCCGGACTATACGCAGAAAGTGCGAGCCGCGCTGTGGATGTTTTTGGCCCGCGGGCTGATTCCCGCCGCAATTATCGGAACGTTCATGTTCTGGATTAAAAACGGCGCCATTATCAATAAAAGCAACTTCGGAACCATGCTTTACACGGCGGCGCTGTACCTGCTTTATTTTTTCCTGACGCAAGCGCTGGTTCGCATTTTGCTGACACCGGCAAACGGCAAATGGCGGATTATCGAGGTCAGCAACGACCGGGCGCAGGCCAGCAGCAAGGCGCTGATTTTCTCGGCCGCGGCCATCTGCATCGTCAGTTTTTTTCAATCGCTGGCCGCCGAAATGAACGTAAATCCGGAAGTGCTGTATTCTCTCAAGATTTTTGCCAATGCGGTCAAAGCCTTTTGTGTCGTTTTGGTTGCCAACAAGTTTCTTTTTGACGGTACGCCGGAAGAAAACGCCAAAAACGCAGCCACCGCCGAAGCGACCGGAAAGGAAAACGCCGGCAAGGACGAGGAAGAATACAAGGAACTGAGCACACCGGCCAAAATAAGTCTGGCGGTTACCGTATTCATGGCGGTTTCCTTTGCTGCATCGCTGTTTGGTTATATACGGCTTTCGGAATTTGCCATCAACCGTTTCATCATATCGGGCGTTGTCATTGCCGTCTTTTACATTCTCGACCGGCTGCTGAGGGTTATCTTCCGTCAGTTGATGCGGCTGAAATTCTGGAGCCGGACGCTGCGCATCAATCCGCGAAAACTGGTAAAGGCAAACTTCTGGTTTGCGCTGATTCTCAAGCCCATTCTCGGCATTATGGCCATTCTGACCCTGCTGGCCGTCTGGGGCGTGTCAGTCGACATCATGCTGAACAAGGTCCGCAACTTTCTGGTCGGCTTCAACATCGGCAGCCTGCATATTTCAATTACCTCCATTCTGCTCGGCATTATCAGCTTTTTCGTATCGTCCTTTCTGTTCAAAATGCTTAAGGGAAGTTTTCAAAACGGCAGCCTGAGCCAGATTGACTGGGATCCCGGCGTTAAGAACTCGGTCATTTCGGGCATTGGCTTTTTCGGCATTATCATTTCGCTGATTGTCGGTTTTGCGGTTATGGGCGGAAGCATAAGCAGCATTGCGATTATTGCCGGCGCCCTGTCGTTCGGCGCCGGTCTCGGCCTGCAGAACATGGTCAGCAGTCTGGTCGCCGGTCTGACCATTCTGTTTGAACGGCAGATTAAGGTCGGCGACTGGGTTATCATCGACGGCCAGGAAGGCATCGTTAAAAGCATTAACATGCGCTCGACCGAACTTGAAACCTGGAACAAGTCCAATGTCATCGTCCCCAACGCCTCCATTCTGGCCAACAGTCTGATTAACAAAACCTACAGCGACCAGATGGGCCGGGTGGAAATCAAGGTCGGGGTCGACTACAACAGCGACATCAACAAGGTCAAGGCCATCCTGCTCGAAATTGCCGGCGAAGATCCGGAAGTTCTCAATTCGCCGCCGCCGTCCCTGCAGTTTACGGATCTGGGCGACAACAGCCTCAATTTCCAGCTCAACTGCTATACGGCCAACGTTTACAGCGGCGCCGGCATTTCGTTCCGCATCAGGGAGAAAATCGTCGAACGCTTCCGAGAAAACAACATCAACATCCCCTATCCGCAAAGGGTTATCCATTTCATATCTTCCGCGCCGGAAACCCAGCCCTGATATTCTGTGCAATAATCGCGCTTTCGGTTTGTGCCGCCATAAAAACGGAGTATACTTGTTTTATAATTTTGAGGAGAAAGAAATGAAAAAAGTTTTGATTATTGCCGCCATTGCCGTCATCGCCGCCTGTCATCTGATGCACGAAGACACACACGACAGCCATTATTTCCATACCGGACATTTTGACGACGGCGGCCAGCGCCGTTAAAAAAACATCCCGACTTTGCCGGGATGTTTTTGGGCCCGCAAAAAACCCCGGAAGTATCCGGGGTTTTTCGTTTACTTTTTAATGCACATAATCGTATAATTTCCGTCCGCGTCAACTTCAACGCCGTGCGTGTCATGGGCAAAACCGGGAAACTTCCGGTCAAAGGCCTGTAATGCCTTCAGATAGCCCAGCAGCGGTCCGTCGGCCGGGCCGGCATTTTCGCCCGGCATCAACAGCGGAATTCCGGGCGGATACGGCACAACGCCGGTTGCCACGGTATGATCCGCCATCTGCTCAAGAGTCAGTGATTCAACGTCATCTTTAACCAGGCGCTCGTAAGCGTCTACCGGCGCCATATCCGGATGCGGCAAAACAGAGAATGCTTCGGACAAAGCGCGGGTGGTTCCCAATTCGGACATAGCCTTGAACATTTCGCCTGCCAGATCTTTCAGCCCCATGCCTGCATAGCGTTCCGGGTGTTCGGCCGCCAGACCGGGAATGACGCGCTCCAGCGGCGTATTGCGGTCATAATCCCTTTTGAACTCAAACAACGCATTCAGCAGCGTGCCCCATTTGCCTTTGGTAACGCCCATCGAAAACAGAAACAGAATCGTAAAATCGGTGGTCTTTTCGACAATAATGCCCTTATTGTCCAGATAAGAGGTCAGCACCGAGGCCGGAATTCCCCAATCGGCCAGGCTGCCGTCGGCATTGACGCCGGGCGTAACGACGGAAACCTTTATCGGATCGAGCATGCACCAGCCATCTTCAATATCGCCGAAACCGTGCCATTCCTCGTTCGGATGCAGAACCCAGCATTCAGGATCGGTCGAAAGCTGCTCTTCCGAAGCACGGCAGAAAGGAATTCGTTTGCCGCTTTGCTTATCGATTACAAAATCCGGCTGCCAGACGCTGAAGAACCAGCCGCCTTTCTCCATGGCTTCGCAATGCAGGCGGGCAACCGTCTTGCGGAAAGCGACGGCCTCCTTAATCGCATCTTCGGTCAGCGCTCCGCCCTCTTCCGACATCATGGCGGCGCTGATGTCGTTGGAGGCGATAATCGGATAGAACGGCGACGTCGAGGCGTGCATCATGAACGCTTCGTTAAAGCGCTTATGCTCTATCGGGCGGCGGCCGTCGCGAACGTGAATCATCGACGCCTGCGAAAAAGCGGCCAGCAGCTTATGGGTCGACTGGGTGGCAAAGACAGAAGGGCCGCCGCGGTCATAATCCTTCGGGTCGCCGTACATGGCAAAGCGTTCGGCATAAAGCGGGTTGAACCGCGCATAACCATACCAGGCTTCGTCAAAATGCAGACGGTCAACGCTTTCGCCGAGCAGTTCCTTAATCCGGCGAACGTTGTAGCACAAACCGTCATAAGTCGAGTTGGTAACAATGGCATGAACCGGCTGCGGATCTATTCCCTCGCGGATCAAAGCATTGTCGGCGACGGTTTTCCGCACGGCCTCACTGGTCATCCGCGCGGGATGAATCGGGCCGATGATGCCGTAGCGGTTGCGGGACGGAATCAGGTAAGCCGGAATGGCGCCGGACATGGTAATCGCCTGCTCAACCGACTTGTGACAGTTGCGGTCGCAGAGCGCCACCTGATTGCGGACAACGCTGGCCATGAGAATAACCCGGTTTGACGTTGACGAACCGTTGGTAACATGGTAAGTGCGGTCAGCGCCGAAAATACGGGCGGCATACTTCTCGCTCTCGCCGATAGGGCCGGAATGGTCAAGCAATGAACCGAGTTCGCCAACCGAAATCGACAGATCGGAACGGAAAACCGGTTCCTTGAAAAAGTTGAAAAATGCCCGGCCGACCGGCGATTTCAGAAAAGCGGTGCCGCCGGTATGCCCCGGCGTGTGCCAGGAGTATTCGTAAACGTCGGAAAATTCGGCCAGCGCCTTAAACATCGGCGGCAGGATAAACTCGCGGTAACGCTGAACGGCGGCGAGAATACGCCCGCTGATGAAATCCGAGGTATCTTCCAGAATCCAGATAAAGTCGTTGACCTTGTCGAGAATGGCAGCCGGAATCTCGGAAGCCTTGGTGCGGTTTGACATCAGAAACACGGGCATATCGTGGTTACGGCCGCGCAGAAGTTCCAGAAAATGCTGAATGCGGCGATGTTTTTCGTCGTCGGCACCGTCAAGGTAGACCAGAACGCACTGTACGCTCGGGTCTGAGGTGACGATGAGTTCGGCGTCGCAGATACACTGCGAAACCTCAACCTCAACGTCGCTTTCCTCCAAGTCTTGTTTGAGCGCGCGCAGCGCTCTGGCCGTGGCATTTTCCTCGTCAATGCCGTCGTAGACGACCAGCGCCTTTATTCTAAAAGGATTGTTCATTTCCATTTTTCTTCCCTTTCCTACAGGTTTTCAATATCGTTGATTATCTGAACATGGCCGCGGGTATGCAGCGACGAGGCATGATAGCGGCCGACGGAAATCCAGAACATGGCGACCAGCGCCAGAATCGTAACAATCAGAACCAGCCAGCGTACCCAGAAAGGCACACAGCCGCCCGGTTTGATGTGGTTTTCCTTAATGTCGAGCTTGCGGCTGACCGCCAGTTCGTAAAAAATAACGGTGGATATGACAAACATCAGCGCCCAGCGCGTCTGGCTCGGATCGGAACCAATCATGGCCGCCATGCTGTAAAAGGCGGCAATCAGTCCGACAAAGGTGTAAAAAACATTTTCGCCGCGGCTCATTTTGTCCCGGCCGATAATCTTAATCGCCACCGAAGAGTAGATATACGGCAGCAACGTCATGATGACGGCAATCGAGGCGATTTTGCCGAACTGCTCGGAAGCGGTCGGCGACATGGTAGCCAGAACCTGCAGGGTCATGATGCCGGCAACGATGGCCAGTCCCGCCGAAGGCACGCCGCGGCAGTTGACGCGGGCGAAAACATTGCCGAACAGGCCGTCATCGGCGGCAGCCTTGGCCGTTTGTCCGACAAGCAGTGTCCAGCCGCCCAGCGAACCCAGGCAGCCGACCGCCGCGCAGAGGGCGACGATGTTGCCGGCCACCGGCCCCAGCGCCATGGAAACGGCGTCGGAGAAAGGCGCGGAAGAAGCAATCAGTTCCTTATTGGGAATGATGCCCATTATCGCCGACGAACTCAGAATATAGCAGACGGCCGCCAACAGCACGCCGACCACGGTCGCAATCGGCACGTTGCGCGCCGGATCTTTGACAACGGCCGTCGAAACCGAGGCGCTTTCAACGCCGATAAAAGCCCATAGCGTAAAATTAAGCGTCATGCCCAAAGCGGTCAGATTGCTCTCGCCGGTAACATTCCAGCCGGCCATATAAGTATCGCGGCTGAACCAGAACCAGCCGAAAACCGCCATGCCGACAATCGGCAGCAGGGCAACCGTGGTCGTCATTCCCTGAATGCGCCCGACAATATTCGGCCCGAGAATGTTGGCATAAGTGAAGAACCAGATAACGCCTATCTGCGCCAAAGCCATAATCAGCGGATCTTTCAGCGAGGGGAAAAAGGTGGTAAGATAACCGAGACCGGCCACCGCCAGCCCGACGTTGCCGACAACGTTCGCCAGCCAGTAGACCAGATTGGTCTGATACCCCATATAATCGCCGAAAGCCTTGCGCGAATAGGCATACGGACCGCCGGCAGCGGTATAAATCTGCGTCAGTTTGGAAAACACCAGCCCCAGAGCCACAGCGCCGACAATGGTTATCAGCCAGCCGAAAATGGCAATGCTGCCGATGGCGGCCAGATTGGCAGGAAGCATAAATACGCCGGAGCCCATCATATTGCCGGCAACCATCAGCGTTGCCGGAATCAAGCCGATTTTGTTGTTTTCATTCGCCATTATTTTCTCCTGTGAAAAAAACGTCCGGGCAGCAAAAGCCGCCCGGACGCGGAAACAAAACTAAATGTCGGCCTCGGCCGGCATCAGACGGCGGTTGGAAACGTATTCGCCGATTTCAATAACGCCATACATGAAGAAATATGCGCCGACCAGCGCGGTAATGGTAACGGCGCCGACGGCCGGATAAGCCAGAATAAGGAAGGCAAACAGCACGCCCAAAACGCCGGCCAGCAGCGACCAGCCCCAGGAATATCCCTCGCGGCGCAGGCTGAAAGACGCGACAATCTGCATGACGCCGATGGCCAGAAACCACAGCGCCAGCACAATCGGCAGGGTTGCGGCGGTCAGGCCGAGATTGCCGACGAAGATAACGCCGACCAGCATGTCAAGAATGCCTACCGTCAGGTACCAGCCGGAACGGTTGGAAAAAGACAGCATAAAATAGCCGGCGCCGACGACAATGAAAATAATGCCGAGATAAAGCGCCAGCCCCAGCAGGGTGGCCGCCGGATTGAACCAGACATAGACGCCGAGCACGGCAATGACAATGCCGGCAATCAGATGCCAGATGCCCATATTCGGTTGTGTTTTTGATGCAGCCATAATCGTTCTCCTTTGCAAACGGGTTTTATAATCGTCTAATATCTAATCACGCGCGGAAAAATTTCCAGACGGGCAAAAAAATATTTGGCAGGCGGCGTTTCCGGTATATATTGAAAACAAACAACGGAGAAAAGACATGCACAAATTTATCTTTATCGCCGCGCTTTTCGGCCTGCTGTCGGCCGGTTGTTCGGGCATAAAGGTTCCGGACGATTTTGCATATAAGGAAATCGAAACGCGCGACTTCAAACTGGCGTCATGGCAGAAAATCAGCGAACCGGACGGCGTTTACAAATTTTATATCGAGGGGGACGGCCACGCTTTTGACAGCCGCGGCCGCCCGACCGCAGATCCGACGCCGCAGGGAACCATGCTGCGCGAACTGGCCTTCGGCGACCCGTCGCCGAACGTCATCTATCTGGCGCGCCCCTGCCAGTACATAATGAGCCCGATTTGCGCCAAACGGCATTGGACCACGGCGCGCTTTGCTCCGGAAGCGATTAATGCCGAATATGACGCGGTCCGGCAGACGGCCGGAGGCCATGAGGTTATTCTCGTCGGCTTTTCGGGCGGCGCACAGGTGGCGGGACTCATCAGCGCCACCAAACCCGGCCTCCGGGTCAAAAAGCTGGTAACCATTGCCGGAAATCTGGATCCGCTGGCCTGGACAACATATCACGGCCTGCCCCCAATCAACGAATCGCTCAGCCTGGAAAGCTACCGCCGGCAATATCTGGAAATTCCGCAAATCCATTATGCCGGAAGCGACGACAAGGTCATGCCGGCGGCGCTGATTGAAGACTTTGTCGGCGGAAAGCATCCGGTCGTGCGCGTTGAGGGCGCAACGCACAATTCGGGCTGGGAAAAAATCTATCTTCCCGTCCGGCAAGAAAAATAAATTTACATTTACCGAAAAAGGTTATAAAAAGACATCAGTAACAATTTGAAAACGGGGTTAAAAATGAAAAAAATTACCAGTTATATCCTTAACGGCCAAGGCCTGGGCATGAAGTTTCTGGCCGGCCTGTCGGTTTTAATGGCCTTGATTTTTGCCATTGTCATCAGGGTTCAGGGCGCGGCTTACGTTCCCTATGCGCAGGAAATTGCCGACCAGATGCTGCCGGTTAAGGTTGTTAACGGCCAAATCGTCGAACCGCTCAACACGTTCAAAATGGCGCAGATACGGATTGAAGGCAGAGACACGCCGCTGGCGCTGCCGCTGGTTCTGGACACACGTGTTACCAATCTGGACGCCAACCTGCTGCCGCAGGGCGTTTACGTTACCCGCACCAACATTTACATGGTTAACAGAAACCAGGTCAAAGTCATTAAGATTGAGGGCGACAACTATATCCCCAAAGGCGATTATACCGACGTCTTCAAAAGCTGGCTGAACTGGTCGGCGGTTATCGGCGGCATTGCCGGCATTGTCATCCTGTTTGTGCTGTATTTGATTCTGACCATGTTTTATGCCCTTTGCACGCAGGTTATCGCCAAACTGGCACGCCGCGACATGGCTTTTGACAGCAGAATGCGGCTGAGCGCCGTCGTTCTGACTGCCGCTTACATTCTGTTCATTCCGCTGGGCTGGCTCGGTGTCAGCAGCACGCTGCTGTTTCTGGCGGTTATGCTCGGCGCGCTGATCTGGTTCGTCGTCAAATATGTTCCGACCGGAAAAACGGCAGCGGCCAAAGCCGAAGTTCGGCAGGAAGATGCCGCGCCGGCAAAGATTAAAGCCGCACCGGTAAAAAAGGCGCCCGCCAAAAAAGCGCCGGGCAAGAAAAAGCCTGCAGCTAAAAGCGAAACCGAAAAACCGGCGGTACCGGCCAAGGCTGAAGCCAAAGCCGCAGTAAAAAAACCGGCGGCAAAAAAGAAACCCGCCGTCAGGAAACCGGCGGCGAAGACAGCCAAAGCCAAACCGGCCGACAAAGAAAGCAAATAAGTAAAAGCCCTCTCAAAAGAGAGGGCTTTTTTTCTTTGTCATGTTCTGCCTTTTTTCCTTACAGTCATGTTCGGCCTTGAGCCGGACATCTCTTTTAGATTGCCGGATCAAGTCCGATTAAGCATTTCCGTCATGCTCGGGTTTAACCCGGGCATCTATTTCTTGGATATTCGGGTCACACGCTCAGCGTGACGCCTATGCTTGGATGTCCGGGACAAGCCCGAACATGACAGTAATAAAAACAAGGTCGAACATAACAAGAAAGGGACCCCCGGGACACGCCCGGGGGTGACAGTAGTAAAAACATGCCCGAGGGTGACTGTAACAATAATAAAAACAAGCTCGGGGATGACTATAAGGAAAAAGTTCCGACAGCGTCCGAAAACAGGTATACAACCGTTCAAAAGTCATATATGACTTTTGATATACACAAATTTGTCTATGACTAAAGACAGGATTGTTTATCAGCGTTTTCTCAGATATAGTGTAATCATAAAGGTTGCGTGTGTTCATGAGGAGGAGGGCAATGAGAAATATTTACAAGAACGAACAGAACGGACGTTCGATGGTGGAGATGCTGGGCGTGCTGGCCATTATCGGCGTTTTGTCAGTAGGCGGTATCGCCGGCTATTCAAAGGCGATGACCAAGTTCAAAATCAATAAGAGCATGGATCAGATTTCAATGCTGGTCGCCAACATTCGTACACTGTTTTCGGGTCAGCGCAACTATTCCGGACTGTCTAACCAAAATGCCATTTCTTTCGGCATTATCCCGGGCGAAATGGACGGCGGCGGAGCGGTTATTACCAACGCTTTTGCCGGCGATGTGACGATTGGCACGGCTACGGTAAACAACAACGCCGATGCGGCATTCACGATTAAGTACGAAGGTCTGGGTCAGGAAGCCTGCGTTACGATGGCGACTTCCGACTGGGGTTCCGGTTCGTCTTCCGGTTTGGTCAGCATGAACGTCGGAAACTCGGAGGCAGACGGAACTGCATATTCCGGTGCGGATTTGCCGGTTTCCTTGATTAATGCCGCATCTAAATGTAACTGTGCGACGGCTACCTGCTCCATTAAATGGACTTATCTGTAATACCGGATATGCCCTTCCTTACGGCTCCGTATCCGACAGTGGTACGGAGCCTCTGTTAAAAAGTCAAAAAAAACATTTATTTTCAACAGATATTATATTTTAATGCTGCAAAACATGTACAGAGGGGATTATGTACAATGGATAACAAAAGAACAGACGGCAGCCAGAGCGGCCGCTCAATGGTAGAAATGCTCGGGGTGCTGGCCATTATCGGCGTCCTGTCCATCGGCGGCATCGCCGGCTATTCGCGGGCAATGATTAAATTTAAGGTCGGCAAAAGCCTGGATCAGATTTCAATGCTGGTCGCCTCCATTCAAACCCTCTATTCCGGTCAGCGCAACTATTCCGGACTGACGCTTAAAGAAGCAATTTCCTACGGCGTGATTTCGCCGGACATGAAGGCCTCCGATTCTACGGTTACCAACGTTTTTGCCGGCAGCGTACTGCTCGGCGAAGCCAAATACCGCGAAACTGCCGGCGCCGCCTTTCAGATTGTATATAACGGACTTGGGCAGGAAGCCTGCGTCACAATGGCGAGTTCCGACTGGGGAACCGGCTCTTCCGCAGGCCTGATCGGTATGCGGGTTTCCGATCAGGAACTGGCGCTGGCCGAAATGGACGCCGAAACCTACACCGGCACGGACCTGCCGATTACCATTTCCGAAGCGGTTGCCAAATGCACCTGCCGCGAGGCTCCAACCTGTGCCATCGGCTGGTATTTCCAGTAACAAATTCGCTTTCTTTTAATCTTTCTTAAAACATCTTATGTTATTGTTGTCCAAAATGGTTAAGACAACGAGGACACGATGGTAAAACTTAATGACATATCTTTTTCCGATATTTACATTACGCCGGACAAAACGGCCTTTATCGGCGACAACCGAACCGAAAACGGCCTGAAAATTATCGAAGCCGAAGATTTTGAAGCTTTTTACAATCTGGTTGAAAAATCATGGGACGGCAATAATCCGAGCTATTCGGTTTTGTTTGAGCGGACATTCTACCGCGTTGAGCGCTCGGTCGCCCTTTACGGCGTGCAATACTGCGCGCGTAAGATGCCGCAGAAGATTCCGCCGTTCGCCTCGCTGGGTTTCAATCATGAACTGACAACGCATCTGCTTTCGCTGAGCACGGCTTCCGGCCTGATTTTATGGTCCGGCCCGACCGGCGCCGGCAAAACGACGGCAATATCAAGCCTGCTGAAAGAATTTCTGACCATGGAAGGCGGTTTTGCCTACACGATTGAAGACCCGTCCGAAATGCCTTTGGACGGCATTTATCACTCGGTGGGCGGCAGTCTGGGACTATGCAAACAGACCCTGCCGCCGAAAGGCAACTGGGGCGAAGGGCTGAAATCGGCACTGCGTTCCAAGCCGCGTTACATTATGGTCGGCGAAATCCGTACGCCGGACACCGCCAGCGAAGTTCTGCGCGCGGCAACTTCCGGGCATTTGGTGCTTTCCACTATTCATGCCAACAACATTACCGACGCCATCAACTCGGTGGTTAAATACGCCTCCTCAACCAGCATGAGCGAAGAACTGGCCTATGACCTGTTCTCGCGCGGCATGCTCGGCGTCCTGCACCAGACGCTGAACGGCGTCGAACGCAAAATACCGCTGGTCAGCTATCTGTTCGCCAATCCGGATTCAACCAAAGGCGACCAGGTTCGCGGCATAATCAAAACCGGCAAACTGAACCTGGCGACTTCAATTGAAACCCAGATGACGCGCATGGCGCGCGGCAAGAACATCTTCCCCGACTTATGACGTGACGGAAGGTTCCCGATAATATTTGGAAATGCTGAAAATCAGGCCGCGGACATATTCCCCGGCCTGAGTATTTTGAATACGCTCGTAAGCGCGAGCCATACGAATAAAATCCGTATCCTGCATAATGTCGCTTTTTATCGGATTTTCGCTTTCGACCTGCGGCAGATTGTCCGACAAAATGAGATTACGCGGACTTTGGCGGCTTAATTCCTCGTCAATGCCGCTGAAAAAATAGTTGGCGTCGACGCCGAGCACCTGCATCATGTCCCACAGGCGGCTGGCGCCGATGCGGTTCATGCCGCGTTCATATTTCTGCACCTGTTGGAAAGTTATGCCGATTTTCTTGGCCAGGGCTTCCTGAGAAAGCCCGAGCAGCTGCCTGCGTACGCGAATGCGCTGGCCGATGTAGACGTCAATCGGGTTTGGCTCGCCGTTGAGCGTGCGCCCGCGCGAGATTTTATACATATTGGGTTTAGATAGTCCGGAAGAAGTTGTCATTGAGCTATTCTCCGTGATAAAAACTAAAAAAACGAATTCAAAACGAGACAGTGTCCGGATTTCCCGGCAAAACACCGTAAAATACAACCTATGATGTATGCTATCCTAAAAAAAATCTTTTGACAAGCAAAAAACGGACTGTCGGAAAAGCTTTTCAATCCCAGGGAAAAACGAGCCAGGAATCAGGCATTTCGCGGGCATAGACGTCAACCGCGCTCCGGCCGGCGGGCTTGGCGTAAACGGTAACAAAACGCGCCTGCGGAAAAAGCGGGCGCAGCAAATTGCAGGTATTGCCGCTATCAGACAGGTCGTCGACAACAAGGGTATGTTCATCAACCGCACCAACCCCGGCAGCGGCAAGCTGAAAGCTTTCGGCGGCGCGCCTGACGTCGCCGTCATAAGTAGACATATTGACTACCGCAGTATTGCGGATATTCAGCTCATAGGCGAGGATGCCGGCCGGCAGCAGGCCGCCGCGGCTGACGGCTACAATTTTGTCATAGTTTCCGGAATTTTTGATTTTAGCGCAGAGTTCCCGGGTATCGCGATGAAACTCTTCCCAGGATATATGGAGTTTTTCAGTCATGGCAGTCCTTTTAGTTATGTTCGGCCTTTATTTTGTAAAGATATTCGACAACCTCGTCGCTGTCCCACTCCGCGGAACCGCGCAGGCGGCCGATTTCCTTGCCGTCTTTGTTAATCAGCACCGTATTCGGCGAAGTAAAAATGCCGAAATCGGAAGCCAGCTGGCCGTTGACGTCGGTATAGGCTTCCAAATCGCCGGCACGGTATTTTTTCAACATTTTTTTCATTTCGTCAACCGTATTCCACTCCGTATCCGGCGAAATGAGAATAACCCTGATACCGTCGTTGCGGACAATCTTCTGATAGCGGTTAAGATTGTCCAGTTCGCGCAGGCAGGGCGCACAATAACGCGACCAGAAAACGGCAATCAGAAAATCGCCCTTGAAATCCGCCAGATTTACCTTGCGGCCGGTCTCCGTATAAATCGGCCGGGACGGCGGTTCGCGGGGCGTGTCATAAATGTTGACGCCGTCTTCCCGTGCCAGGGAAAAGCCGGCCGTCGACGCCAAAATCAGAAGTGCAATCAAAATCTTTTTCATGCTGCGCCTATTAATAACTTGTTTTTTACTTTTGTATTTACCCGGTTTTAAGAGTATATAGGTATTATAATTATTGATACAAGGAAAAGGTTAATAAAAATGAAAAACGGTCTGAGAGTTTTGATGCTGCTTCTGCTCATTGCCGGGGTTTTTGCCTGCGGCAAAATGTCCGATCCTTCGCCGATTGAAGGCAGCGGCTATCCGCACAGCTATCCCCGCCGTTAAAAGCTGAAATTCCGGGAGTTTGAGATGGTTGACAACGATAATCTGACAAATGACATGATTCCCTATGTGGAATTTGCCGACAACGCCAACGAACGTACGCCCTGCGTTCTGGTTCTGGACTGTTCCGGCTCCATGCGCGGCGAACCCATCAAGCAGCTTAACGCCGGCCTCAAGGCCTTGGAAAAGGAACTGAAGGAAGATATTGACGCCAGCTCGCGCGTGCAGCTGCTGATTATCAAAGCATTCGGCAAAGACGAAGCCGTCATTTCTTCCGACTGGGTCGACGCCATGAATTTCGAAGCGCCGGAAATGGAAGCCGGCGGGCTGACGCCGCTCGGCAAAGCGATGGAACTTGCCTTGCAGAAAATCGAGGAACAGAAATGTCTGTATGACAGCTGCGGAATTACGTCAAAGCGGCCGTGGATTTTTCTGATTTCCGACGGCGAACCGACCGATTACGACTGGGAAATCATTGCCGAGAAATGCCGCTACGCCCAAAAAAACAAAAAAGTCGTGGTACATGCCGTCGGCACGCAGGGTGCCAATCTGGAAAAGCTGGCAAAGTTTTCGCTGATATCGCCCAAGCGTTTGACCGGGCTTAAATTTACCGAATTTTTCCTGTGGCTGAGCCGCAGCGTTTCCTGCATATCCAAAGCAGCTCCGAATATTCCCGACCAACTGGAAGACACCGGTGACTGGAATGAAAACTAAAAACGGCAAGATACGCGCACTGGCGACGAGCATTACCGGCCCTCTGCACGAGGCTCGCAACATGCCGTGCCAGGATTACTGCCGTTATACAGACCGGGGCAAAAATTTCGTCGCCGTGGTTTCGGACGGCGCCGGTTCGGCCAAATACGGCAAAATCGGCGCACGAATTATCTGCGAAACCGTCGGAGACTTGCTGGCAAACGCGGAATTTTCGGACATTCGGCGGACAATCGTCAAGGCGATTGAGGTTTCGCGCGGAAAATTGCTGCGCCACCGTTACAACAAGACCAAAAGCGAGGAAGGCATCAACGATTTTGCGGCAACGCTGGTCGGTACCGTCTGCAACGGACGGCAGGGCCTGTTTTTCCATATCGGCGACGGTGCGGCGCTGGCGTTGGACGAACATAATCCGGAAAACTTCGTCGCCTCGCGTCCCGAAAACGGTTTGTTTGCCTGCGAAACCTATTTTTACACCATGGACGACTGGCGCGAAAATCTGCGGTTTACGGCCTTTGAAAACGCCGATGCCATTTTTCTGATGAGCGACGGCGTGACCGGTTTTGCCTTTTCGAAAGATTTTCGCCGTATCGAAAAGAGATTTATCTACCCCATTCACGAATATCTCAGCAACGAAACTCAGAAGGCCAGAGCCATCCGCGCCTTGAACAACACGCTCAATACGCCGGACGCCAAACGGCTGAACAATGACGACAAAACTCTTTTCTGGGCCAAACTCTAATGGAAAAGCAAGAAGAACAGCCGGTTATCTACAACGCCATTTACGCCGACGGACATTTTGAAAAAGTTCGGCTCGGCGAGTTGGTTAACAAGGGCGGCGCCGCCGGAAAAATCTACATGAATCTGGCTAATCCAAACAGCGTGGCAAAAATCTTCCATAAAAAGAGCAAAAGTTCGACCAATCGCAAAAAACTCGAAGCCATGCTGTTGAACCGCCCGAACTTTCCGCCGGCGGTCAAAGACGGAACCGAATATGTGCAGATTGCATGGCCTGACGCCATACTTGAAGACGAAAACGGTTTCTGCGTCGGTTATCTGATGCCGCTGATTAACATGAGCGAAGCGGTTTCGCTCGACCACCTGATGCAAAAGGCCATCCGCAAGAAGCTGCGCCTTTCCGAAAAATATGCCTACAGGGTTTTCGCTGCCTACAACATCGCGTCAATGGTGGCGGCGCTGCATACCTGCGGACACTACATCGTCGATCTCAAACCGTCCAACGTTTCGGTTTACAAAGATACCATGATGGTGGCAATGGTCGATTGCGACGGTTTTTCCATCAAAGGGGAACTGGGGCGCTATCCGGCAGAATTTGTCAGCGAAGAATACATTTATCCCGAAGGAATGGACCTTTCCTGCGAAGAAATGGGCGAAGAACAGGACAAATTCGCGCTGGCGGTCATGATTTTCAAACTGCTGAACAACGGCATCCATCCGTTCTCGGGCGTACCGCGGAAAAACGAAGGAGAAATGCTGACCATTCAGAACCGCATTGAGCAATATCATTATGCCTACGGCCTGTGGCCCGACACCTATCAGGCACCGCACCCCTATTCTATTCATGAATATTTTGACAAGAAAACGCTGGAACTTTTCGAACGAGCCTTCGTCAAGGGAGGCATTCGACCGTCGGCCAGAGAATGGCAGGAACATTTACATTATCTGATGCACAATCTCAAAACCTGCCGGAAGGACACCAACCACGCCTATTTTACGGCCAAGGGCTGCGGACTGTGCGTGGCCGAAGAACGCTTTAAGGAAACACTGCTCGACGTCAAAAAACAGCGGGAAACCCCGCAGATGGTGCGCGGCATGGAAATTTCCTCACTGTCGGTGGAAAATCTGCGCCGCAACAAAGAAGAAAAAAAGATCGAAGACATCCGCATGCAGCATATTTCCTATGCCGTTATTACCGTTTATATGCTGTTTTTTACGTTTCTGTTCAAAATCCTTTCGGGGATTGAAGAAACGGTCCGGGAAGCAGGTCTGGGCATCCAAGCCATTTTGACAACCTTCGTCATGCTCGGCATCAACAAAGCGCTGCACAAATACCGCGACAGAATACCCCTGTTTCAGAACAAAGCACTGACCCAAATGCTGCAGGTTTACGCACTCATCTGCATGATTATCGCGCTGGTTACCATCGACCACATTCCGCAGGGGCTACTGGAACTGTCCCGCTGAACGCGGCAAGTGTAACAAAACTGTAACATTTTGTTTTTTTTGCTGTAAAAATCAAAAAAAATATGCTATATAAAGCCTGATTAAAAAATTTTATAAGGAATAAGACATTGAAACAATTAAATCCAATCATGATTTCAGGTAAGGAAGTACTGCCTTTAATCGAGGGTGGAAAAGGGATTAACGGCAGTGACGGACGCAGCTCCGGCTCTTGGGCCAGAGAAAACTGCGTGGGGACTTTCTCCGGCGTCAGTCCGGATTTTTATGACAGCAAAGGCAATGTCATTATTGAGACTTTTTCGAAAAAGAACCGGGCAGAACGCCATGAAGAAATGATTGAATACGCCATCAAGGGTGGTATCGCCCAGGCACAGGTCGCTCATGAGGTTTCCAACGGAAACGGCCGCATTCACATGAATATGCTGTGGGAAATGGCTGATTCCGAAAGAATTCTGAGCGGCGTCCTGGAAAAGGCCAAAGGCCTGATTCACGGCGTTACCTGCGGTGCCGGCCTGCCTTACCATCTGGGCGAGCTGGCTTCGCGTTTCGGCGTCTATTATTACCCGATTGTTTCTTCCGCACGCGCTTTTCAGGTTTTGTGGAAGCGCGCTTATTCGAATTTCAGGGAATTTTTGGGCGGCGTCGTCTACGAAGACCCGTGGCTGGCCGGCGGACACAACGGCCTTTCCAATGCCGAAGACCCGGCCAAGCCGCAGGCGCCTTATGAACGTCTGGTCGAACTGCGCCGTCTGCTGCGCACGCTCGGTCTTGACAATATCCCGATTATTTTGGCCGGAGGCATCTGGTCGTTGAAAGACTGGCAGGATTACATCGACAATCCCGACATCGGCAAAATTGCGTTCCAGTTCGGCACACGTCCGATGATTACCAAAGAGAGCCCGATTTCGGAAGCGTGGAAAAAAGTCATGCTTCAGGTAAAAAAAGGTGACGTCATTTTACAGAAATTCAGCCCAACCGGCTTTTTCTCCTCAGCTATCAAGAATACGTTCCTTGAAAAGCTGATTCTGCGCAAACAGGGTGAGATTGCTTTTTCCAAAGAGCAGACATCCGAGTTTTCCCATCCTTTGAGCATTCGGGAGAACAAGACCGTCTACATCAAACCCGAAGATGCCGCCAAAGCAGAGCAGCAGCTTTCCGCCGGCCATACCGAAATTCAGGAAACGCCGGACAGCACGGTGGTCTTTCTGACGCCGGCCGAATGGAAACAGATGAAGCAGGATCGCGCCGAATGCGTCGGCTGTCTGTCGCAATGCCAGTTTTCAACCTGGTCGCGTGCCAACGGCACGACCGGAAAGCTTCCGGATCCGCGTTCTTACTGCATTCACAAAACCTTGTACGAAGTCGGGCACAACGGCAGCATTAAGGACAATCTGCTGTTTGCCGGGCATCAGGTTTACCGGTTTGCGACCGATCCGCTGTATCGCAACGGAATTCCGACGGTAAAGGAACTGATTGAAAAAATCAAAAACGGCGAATAACAAAAAAAGGGTTCTGAAAATCAGAACCCTTTTCTTTTATGTAAGGCCACGTCAGCTGACGGTAAGCCTGCCTTTGGTCATTTTGAACATTATCCCTTTCCAGACGACGGTTTTGGAATTGGCTCCGATGGTAATCTGGGTATCCGGCTGCGGATAGGTATGTTCCTGAAACTGCCCGGTAAAGATTTTGAAAAAATGCGAAACCTGATTACGCCCCTTGCGACGAATATCCCAAAAGACGCTGTAGTTGTCGCCGCTGCCGAAAATGCGCGCCACACAAACCAGATTTTCACGCCCGATACGATATTTTTTTACGGCCTTGTCCAAAACAAAGTCCTTATTGAAAAAATCGACGCGGACAAAAGCGCATATTCCCGGCACATAGCGGTAATCGTATTTTCCGACGGTAAAAATCACGGCATTTCGCGAGCGTTTTTTGCTGCGCAGGATGTCGCCGATTTCATAAGGATCGGAAAATTTGAAAAACACTTCGGCAGGCACCGGATAGTGGGTGCTCTTTCCGGGAATGAACACAACCAGCTTGGCCTTGTCCTTCGGACAAACGTAACAGCCGAATTTGCGGCGCTCGCCGGCAGCAAGTTTAAGGCCCCGTAAACTGAAATCTTTCAGAACCGACAATTCCTTGAAATAAATTTCCGGCATTGTCTCGGGATTATATCTTTCCTGAATATAATCCACAATTTCGGATTTTCTTAAATTCTTCATAAAAATAAGTTTTAAAATATATATAATTTAATAAAGTTTTCCGAGAACAGCTTATTGTTTTTCGGAAATTTTGTCAAGCCTCGCCGGAGCGAAAAAAAAATCCCCGGACACAACCGGGGACTTTGACGGCAGATATAAATCAGTCGATGTTTTCGTTCTTATAAATTCCGAAGAGACTGCTTTTGGGAATCCAGCCTTCGATAGATGCAAACCTAATCAGGCAGAAGCCGCTCTCGGCGGAACATTTCTTTACATCACCGACAACTTCGTCCTCAACCCGGGCAATAACGCCGGCCTGATAATCGGGTTTGTCGTAAACATTGTTTTCGCCGGGCGTTGTCACTTTAACCGTACGACGGCCGGAAAGCATGGATTTGTGCACCCAGGATTCCGAACCCTGCCAGTCTTTGATTTTGCGCCAAAGTTCAAACTCGGCGATAATTTCCACCGGCGCGCCTTTCTGCATATAAACCCACTCTATCGGATAACGCGCGCCGGGACCCGAACGGGCGTTAATCAGGTTGGATCGCAGCGACACCATGCGGGGAACGGACAGACCGCTCTCGCTTTCATCCGCCGTTTCCTGCGCAAACGCAGGCGCCGCAGATATCATCAGTCCCAATAAAACAGCAAAAACCGCTTTCATTTTCTTTCCTTTTAATTAATCTTTTCTTATTTTATTTGAGGTAATGATAACTAAATATATTAAACAAAACGTAAAAATAATTCAGTTAAGACAGGAGAATTCCGATGGATGTCATCAGAACCGCACAGGACCTTATCCGTTTCCGCACCGAAACCGGAAACCTTGAAGAAATTCGCAAATGTTTTGCTTATATTGCCGACCTTTTCGACAGCAGCGGCGCGTTGGTCCGAATTTTTGAAAAACCCGGCATTGCCCCGGTACTGTTTTTAAGCAACAGCGAAACCGAAGACTTTGACGTACTGATCCTCGGCCATTTGGACGTAGTTCCGGCCGAAGACAAAATGTTTGAACCATATATCAAAGACGGAAAAATGTTCGGGCGCGGCACGCTGGACATGAAGTCTTTTGCTGCTGTCGCATTAAGCTCAATGTTTCATGTTCTGCAAAACAACCTGAAACTCAAGTTCGGCGTTATCCTTTCCTCCGACGAAGAAAAAGGCAGCAAAGGAACGGAAGCCTTTATGGAAGCACATCCGGACATGAAGGCAAAAATCGTACTGGACAACGACGTCGGCGGCGACATTCTGAAAATCGTCAGCAAGTGCAAAAATCCGGTCTTTGTCAAAATCGAATCGGTCGGTAAGGAAGCGCACGGCTCAACCCCCTGGGAAGGAATCGATGCCAACGAAAATCTGCTGACGGTTTTGAACAACATCCGCAAAATTTATCCGTACTTTTCCAAAAATGAACCAATGCCCGAAAATACCTGGATTGACACGGTACACATTGCCAAAATATGCGGCGGGCAGGTTTCAAACGTCATTTCCAATTACGCCGAGGCTCTGCTGGACTTCCGCCTGATTGAGACCTCCAGCGTCGACAATCTGAAAAAGAACCTCGACAACTGTATGGTCAACGGCGTAACCTATAAAATCGCTTCGTCCAGCGTGCCGGTCGTCATGGATGAAAACAATCCCTACATTCAGGATTATAAACGTTTTGCCGAGCATATACTCGGCCGGGAAATCGAGTTTGAACAAATAGGCGGCGCCACGGATTCCAGAGCTTTCGCCGAGCGCGGTTCGATTGTCATTATGCATTCGGGAACCGGCGAAGGCATGCATGCCGCCAACGAATACGTCATTGTCGACAGCGTTGAAAAAATCGCCGAGATACAAAAAAAGTTTCTTGATAAGCTGGCCGGAAAATAACTGTTGCATTAACCGGCAAAAACGGCTATAAAAATTGCGGCGTGTCCCCGTAGCTCATCAGGATAGAGCAACAGTTTCCTAAACTGTGGGCAGGAGGT